>Ga0182024_10001732_pt1 | contig 55413 bp, 54 predicted proteins | sample P32metaG_FD_120480 | JGI IMG/M metagenome (GOLD analysis project Ga0182024, IMG submission 120480) | Permafrost microbial communities from Stordalen Mire, Sweden - P3-2 metaG (Illumina Assembly) | ecosystem: Environmental > Terrestrial > Soil > Wetlands > Permafrost | place: Sweden: Stordalen...
GACCACCGTTCACTGACCCGGGGCGTGTTCCCTTCGGCTTCGGGGCCGACGATTCCTGACTGGGAGCCACCCCGCATTTCCATGTGAGAGGTGGTCACGAGATGAACGATCTGCCCAGCGGGAGCGAGCGCGGCCTCCGCTTGTGCCACTAGATCAAGACGCCCACCACCTCCCGCACCGGTAAGCATCAGGGCGCCGCCGACTAGACCCACGGCCGCCAGCCCGCCGACGGCGATGAGCGCGCGCCGGCGGCGGGGCTGCCCGCCGGCGCGCAGCTTTTCGGCCTCCCGGAGCTGCTTGCGGAAGTCCACCATGAGTCGGTCGTATCCGTCATGACGAGTCTCGGTCATGTTTCTCGTGCCTCCGTGAGGGTTTGGGTGTCCAGCACACGGCCGAGCGCTCGCATCCCACGCGAGACGCGCATACGCGCGGCCTGCTCGGTGATCGCCAGCCGCGCTGCAAGATCGGGGTAAGGAAGCTCGTCGACGATGCGCAGCTTGATCGCCTCCCGTGCGTCCTCGGACAGCATCGCCAGCGCCGCCGCGATCGCCTGTCGCACATCCTCGAGGCCGGCTCGACGGAGAATCTCGGCTTCGGTGTCCGGGTTGATCCCCGGCCGCTCGATGCTCAGCCGAGTCATCGCCCGGCGCTGCGCACTCCCGCGGCGGTAGTAGCGCGCCAACTGCCGCCGCGCGATCCCGTATAGCCACGCCCCGGCCTCCTCCTCGGTGGCGCCGCGATAGCGCCCACGACCTGCGAGGGCCTGAGCGAACGTCTCGCTCCACAGGTCCAACGCGACCTCGACATCGCCGGTGCGGCGCACCAAGAACGCAAGCAGCTCGTCGCAGTGGCGAGCATGCAGCGCTCCTACGTCGAGCCGGCGATCAGCCATCACCCCTAAAGTTCCACTTCCTGGCTAGTTGTGACAACTCGAGCCCAGGGCGCACTACTCCAGTTTCATAGAGGTGCAGAAAGCGTAAGCCCAACGTAAGCCGCAAGGTGCTCACCAGTAAGCGTGGACCGCGCAGCAACAAACCCAGCGGGCGTCCCCTCGAAGACGATCCGGCCGCCGTCGTGGCCAGCGCCGGGACCGAGGTCGACGATCCAGTCGGCGTGCGCCATCACTGCCTGGTGGTGCGCGATGACGATCACCGACTTGCCGGAGTCGACGAGTCGATCGAGCAGGGCCGAGCAGCTGCTCGACGTCGGCGAGGTGCAGACCGGTCGTCGGCTCGTCGAGGACGTAGAGCTCGGCCCCGCCGGAGCGTTTCTCCGCCATGCGGGTCGCCAGCTTGAGCCGCTGGCGCTCGCCGCCGGACAGCGTGGTGAGCGGCTGGCCGAGGCTGAGGTAGCTGAGCCCGACGTCGGCGAGCTGGTCGAGGATCGCGTGCGCGGCGGGAGTGTGCGCAACGCCTGCCCCGAAGTGCTCCTCGGCCTCGGCCACCGACATCGCGAGCACTTCGCTGATGTCACGCCCGCCGAGCTGGTAGTCGAGCACCGATGCCTGGAAGCGCTTGCCCTCGCACTCCTCGCAGGTGCTCGCGACGCCCGCCATCATCGCGAGGTCGGTGTAGATCACGCCGGCGCCGTTGCAGTTGGGGCAGGCGCCCTCGGAGTTGGCGCTGAACAGTGCCGGCTTCACGCCGTTGGCCTTCGCAAATGCCTTGCGGATCGGGTCGAGCAGTCCGGTGTAGGTCGCCGGGTTGCTCCGTCGCGAGCCGCGGATCGCGCCCTGGTCGATCGACACCACACTCTCGCCGGCGGGTATCGACCCGTGCACCAGCGAGCTCTTGCCGGAGCCGGCGACGCCGGTGACGACCACGAGCACGCCGAGCGGGATGTCGACATCGACCTCGCGCAGGTTGTGCGTCGTTGCGCCGCGGATCTCCAGTACGCCGGTGGGCTCCCGCACGGTCTCCTTGAGGGCGGCTCGGTCATCGAGATGGCGGCCGGTGAGGGTGTCGCTGGCCCGCAGCCCCTCGACGGTGCCCTCGAAGCAGACGCTGCCGCCCGCCGCGCCGGCGCCGGGGCCGAGGTCGACGACGCGGTCGGCGATCGCGATCGTCTCCGGCTTGTGCTCTACGACGAGCACGGTGTTGCCCTTGTCCCGCAGCCGCAGCAGCAGCTCGTTCATCTGCTCGATGTCGTGGGGGTGAAGGCCGGTGGTGGGCTCGTCGAAGACGTAGGTGACGTCGGTCAGCGAGGCGCCGAGCTGGCGCAGCAGCTTGACGCGTTGCGCCTCGCCGCCGGACAGCGTGCCCGTGGGTCGCTCAAGCGAGAGGTACCCCAGGCCGATCTCCGCGAACGAGTCGAGGGTCTGTCTGAGCGTGTCGAGCAGTGGCGCTACCGACGGCGCGTCGAGGCCTCGGACCCATTCGGCCAAGTCGCTGATCTGCATGGCGCAGGCGTCGGCGATGCTGATGGCATTGATCTTCGAGGCGCGTGCGCCCTCGCTGAGGCGGGTCCCGCCGCATTCGGGACAGGTGGTGAAGGTGACGGCCCGGTCCACGAACGCCCGGATGTGCGGCTGCATCGCCTCCTTGTCCTTGGCGAGCATCGACTTCTGGATCCGGGGGATCAGTCCCTCGTAGGTCATGTTGATGCCCGCGATCTTCATCCGGGTCGGCTCGCGGTGGAGGAAGTCGTGCAGCTCGGTCTTGGTGAAGTCGCGGATCGGCTTGTCCGGGTCATAGAAGCCCGACGCGCTGTACATCCGCGAGTTCCATCCGCCGCCGGTGTAGCCGGGGACGGTGATCGCGCCCTCGGAGAGCGACTTGCTCTCGTCGAACAGCTGGGCCAGATCGAGGTCGGTCACGCTGCCCATGCCCTCGCAGCGCGGGCACATGCCGCCGGTGACGTTGAAGGTCTTCTTCACCGTCTTCCTCGAACCGCGCTCGACCGTGATCGCGCCGGAGGCGGAGACCGACGGCGTGTTGAAGGAGTACGCCTTCGGTGAGCCGATGTGAGGCTTTCCAAGCCGGCTGAAGAGGATTCGCAGCATCGCATTCGCGTCCGTGGCGGTGCCGACCGTCGAGCGCGGGTTGGAGCCGATTCGCTCCTGGTCGACGATGATCGCCGTGGTCAGCCCCTCCAGCACGTCGACGTCCGGCCGCGCCAGCGTGGGCATGAAGCCCTGCACGAAGGCGCTGTAGGTCTCGTTGATCAGCCGCTGGGACTCCGCCGCGATCGTGCCGAACACCAGCGAGCTCTTGCCCGAGCCCGATACCCCGGTGAACACCGTCAGCCGGCGCTTCGGGAGCTCGACGCTGATGTCCTTGAGGTTGTTCACGCGCGCGCCGTGCACGCGGATCAGATCGTGGCTGTCCGCGTCGTGACGACGCTCAGCGCGGGCGCGGGGGTTGCCGCTCACGGGTCCTGAAGTAGCCCGAGCACGTTGCCGTCGGGGTCGGTGACGCTGGCCACCACGCGCCCCCCGCCCACCTCACGCGGAGGTTCCTTGACGGTGGCGCCCGCCGCCGTCACCTCCGCCAGCTTCGCCTCGATGTCCGGCACCTGCCAGTAGGCCACCGGTGAGCTCATGCCCTGCGGTCCACCACCGGGCAGCAGCCCGATGTGTTGCTCGCCTGCGTCGAAGCCGACGTAGTAGGCCGCGTCGGTCTGCGGCGACATGCCGAGCAGGGCCGAGTACATCGCCTTGGCTGCTGGCAGGTCGGACACGGGAACCAGCACGGTCTTGATTCCCTGGGTGGAAGAGTCGCTCACGGTCACTCCTATGGTCGTGGATCTGGTGTCTGGCTCAAAGACGAACGGGAAGCGCGGAAATCGACATCATGATTCCACGCTACACCGCTACCGTCTCGAGCTCACCGCCCCGCGCCGCGGCCGCCTGCTCGCGGCTGTCACGCGAGGAGATCAGCACGGCGGTGAGGATCGCACCGACGATCGCGAACCCCGCGCCGACGAGAAAGGCGCGATCGAACCCTTTGGTCAGTGCAACAGCGCTGCTGTGCCCGCCGGCGCTCAACAGGCTCTGCGTCCTGCTGTTCGCGACCGTCGCGAGAATCGCGAGGCCGAGCGCGCCGCCCACCTGCTGGGAGGTGTTGATCAGCCCCGATGCAAGCCCTGCCTCGTGCGGTTTGGTTCCCGTGACCGCGGCGATCGTCACCGACACGAACGAGAAGCCGAGGCCGAAGGCGGCGAGCAGCGATGGGCCGAGCACGTCGGCGCTGAACGACCCACCCGGCGCCGGCACGCGTGAGAACCACAGCAGGCCTGCCGCGATCAGCAATAGACCGCCGATCAAGACCGGCTTGAAGCCGATGCGCGTCACCAGCTGCGAGCCGACCCCGGCCGAGATGATGATGCCCACCGCAAGCGGCAGGTAGGAGATGCCGGCTTTGATCGCCGAGAAGTGCAGGACATCCTGGAGGTAGAGCGAGATGAAGAAGAACATCGAGAACAGCGACATGCCGATCAGCAGGCCGACGATGTCCGCTCCGCGCAGCGTGCGCAGGCGGAAGATCGAGAACGGCAGCAGCGGGTGGCGCGTGCGGCGCTCGATCGCGACGAACGCTGCGAGCAGGACAGCCGAGCCGGCGAGCCTGAGCAGCGTGCCCGTCGAGCCCCAGCCGACGTTGACGGCGTCCACGACCGTGTAGACGAGCAGCGCGAGGCCGGCAGTGACGGTCACGGCGCCGGGGATGTCGAAGCCTTCGGTGCCGTCTTCGGCGTGGCTCTCGAGCAGCAGCCGGGGAGCCATCGTGGCCGCGGCGATCGCGATCGGCACGTTCACGAACAGCACCCAGCGCCAGCTCAGCCCGCTGGTGAGGATGCCGCCGAGCAGCACGCCGGCAGCGCCACCGGCACCTGCCACTGCGCCCCAGATGCCGAGCGCGCGGTTGCGCTCAGCACCCTCCGCGAATGTCGTCGTGATGATCGACAGCGCCGCCGGTGAGACGATCGCGGCACCGAGCCCCTGAACCGCACGAGCGATGATCAGCCATGCCTCCGACTGGGCGAGGCCGCCGCCAAGTGAAGCCAGCGCGAACACCACGAGTCCGAGCATGAACATGCGCCTGCGTCCAAGCAGGTCGGCTAGCCGTCCGCCGAGCAGCAGGAACCCGCCGAACGTCAGCGTGTAGGCGTTCACCACCCATGAGAGGTCATCGCGGGAGAAGTGCAGGTGGGAGCCGATCGACGGCAGCGCGACGTTGACGATCGACGCGTCGATCACGACCACGAACTGCGTCATCGCCAACAAGAACAGAGCAAGGTTCTTGCCGCGCTCGGAGCTGAGGTCCGCGGGGGCCCTGGGTGTGCGCGAGGCCATCATCGCTGCGCCTCCGATCGTGTCTTCGTGGTGATCATGCTGGTCCTCCCAGGAGTCGAGCGGCCGGGTGATCCGGAAGCGGAAGTACGGTTCCACTTGTTTATAGCACGATACGGAGCTAAGATTCCGTTTGTAGATCATGGCCACAGATCAGCGAGCACTTCGAGCCGACGCCCGCCGCAACCGCGAGCGGATCATGTCCGCGGGCCGCGAGCTGTTCGCACGTGCGGGCCCGCACGTCCAGATGGATGAGATCGCCGCCCACGCCGGCGTCGGCATCGGCACCGTCTACCGCCACTTTCCAACGAAGGAGGCGCTGCTGACCGCGATGGTCCGCGAACGCTTCCAGGCGTTCGCCGAGATCGCGAAGGCCGCCGAGGAGATCCAAGACCCGCGGGCCGCGCTCGAGAGCGTGATCTTCACCTCAGCCGAAGCGGTCGAGGGCGACTCGGGATTTCAGCTCGCGATGATGGGCTCGAACGAGCTGGAGTGGGAGGGCATCGAGGAGGACAAGGCGGCCCTGGCCGAGGTCCTCTCGCGGATCATCTCCCGCGCGGCCGCAGCCGGCGTCCTGCGCGAGGACTTCACCTTCGAGGACTTCGGGATGATGATGTGCGGGATCACCTCCACGATGTACTACCAGCCGGGTGCCGCCAACTGGCGCCGCCACGTGGAGCTGATCCTCCACGGCGTGTGCACTCCGGCGCGCGAGCTGGACCCGCAGCCAGCCTAGCGCTCTCAGCCGACGGCGTCAGCCCGCGAGCGCGAACAGCGGCCAGCGGCCGGGGACGCCCTTGAGCTCGTGAAAGCCGCGCTCCTCGAACGCGAACGGGCCGCCGACGACGGTTCCGAAGACGGTGCCCGAGACGAGCACCTCGCCTGCCGCGGCCAGGCCGCTGACACGCGAGGCGATATGAACGGCCATGCCGCCGACGTCGCTGCCGATCAGCTCGCACTCGCCGGTGTGCACGCCGATGCGAACCTCGACTCCGAGCTCGCGTGCGGCGTGCGTGATCGCCAGGGCGCAGCGCAGCGCGCGCGAAGGCGGTCCGTCGAACGTGGCCAGGAAGCCGTCGCCGACCGTCTTGACCTCGCGCCCGCCGAAGCGCGCGAGCTGCGCGCGCACCTGCTCGTCGTGATCGGCGAGCAGGTCACGCCAGCGGCCGTCACCGAGACTCGCCGCGCGCGCGGTCGCAGCGACGATGTCGGTGAACAGCACCGTCAGCAGCGCCCGCGAGAATTCGCCGCCGCTGCGCACACCCGTCAGGAACTCCTCGATCTCCTCGACGATCGCGTCGCTGTCCCCGACGAACGGCAGCGAGTCGATGCCCTCGAGCTCCACGTAGCGAGCGCCCTGGATGCGCTCGGCCAGATAGCGCGAGTGGCGCACGTCCCACACTCGCTCCTGCGGGCGGTGCATGATCAGCGTTGGCACGCGGATGTGCCCAAGCTTGTGGCGGACGTCGAGGTCGACCCGCGCCTGGGAGATGATCCGTGCCTCGCCCGGGCTTGCCGCCAGGCGCTGCATGCGCGCGAACCAGGCGACCAGCGCTCGGTCCTCGGCCATCGACGGCGCCAGTTCCGCCACCGTCGCGCCGTCCTCTTCGCCCCATGTGGCGATGTTGCGCTCGCTCATCGCCTCGCGCTGCTCGCTGGTCATGGCCCAGTCGTAGTCGGGCGCCCACGAGGTTCGAGCGACCGACGCATACATGATCAACGCGCCGATCCGCTGCGGATGGTCGGCCGCGAGCAGGGCACCCACCAGCCCGCCCTGCGCGTAGGTGATCAGCGCGGCGCGTTCGCTTCCAGCGGCATCGAGCACCGCGAGCGCGTCGCGCGCCTCCTGCTCGAGCGTGTAGCTCTCGAGGACCCGCTCGGAGAGCCCGGTGCCACGACTGTCGTACATGATCAGGCGGCTGAAGCTCGTCAGGCGCTCCAGGAACCGGCGGTTGGCCGGCGCCTCCCAAAGCTGCTCGAGCTGTGTCAGCCAGCCGGCGAGGAACAGCAGATCGAGGGGGCCGTCGCCGACGACCTGGTAGGCGATGCTGGCGTTGCCGCTGCGCGCGTAGCGGGTGGTGGGCGCCATCACTCCTCTTCGATCAGCGTCCGAAACGGCGCTGCCGGCTCGACGCTCGCGCCGGCCGCGTGGGCCCGATCGGACAGCCACAGGTCCGATGTCACCACGCGGATCGACCCGGGCTGCGCGTCGGCGATCAGCAGGCGCACGATCTCGTCATCGGCGGAGTCACGGCGCGGACGCGGGGCGTATGTCACCACGATCACCGTCGAGCGAATCGGCGGCGAGGGGGGCTGCTCGAAGACGACCGTCACATCGGCGCCGCTGCCGGCTGCCCAGCGCTCGAGCATTCCCACGAGCTTCACCATCGCTGCATGCCGGTCCTTCCACCACGCGTCCGGGCGCGTGCCGATCACGTTCATCCCGTCCACGAGCCAGCGCACCGCCTCAAGCCTACGGCCTGTCCGCCTCCGATGGCGCCGCGCAAGCCTGTTCGTGGCGGCGGCGCCATCGAGGTGGGCGCGTCGCGTCGAGGTTCATGCTGGACTTCGCCCTGCAATGCGGCTCGAGAGCATCCAGATGGGCGACATCGTCGAGATCGACCACCGCGGCCGGCGCTTTCACGCAGTGGTCACCGGAACCTCTTCAGGGGGCCTGGCGGTCCAGCCGATCGACCGGCGCGTGAACTACTACACCTGTCGCAGTCGCGAGGTCCTCGGCCACTGGGCCAAGCGCGGCCGGCCGCGCCAGACCAGCGAGCCGCTCCGGCCGAGCCCGCGCCAGCTGGAGATGGACCTCGCGCCGGGAGAGGATCACCCACAAGTTGCGTAAGCTCGAACGCGCGATCATCCTGCACCTGCTGAGCATCGAGGGCGAGCGGCGCCGCTCGTGCGAGCAGCTGGCCGCCGAGCTCGGCGAGGACCAGCAGGCGCTGCAGGAGCCACTCGGGCGGCTCGCGAGCACCGGCGTGGTCTGCCTCGGCGACGGCGAGGTCTCGCCCTCGCCGGCTGCACGGCGCCTCGACGAGCTCGGGCTGATCGGGATATGAGCGGCGATCGTGTGCGAGAGCGTGCGCGTCGCTGGCGGTGCGCTTGGCGCTTGATGGCGCCCGTGCCGGGTGTTCGCACGCGGGAAGATAGGGTCTCGGGCATGAGCGGCCGCGTGCTCATCCTCTCTTGGGAGTACCCGCCTGTGATCGAGGGCGGCCTGGCGCGGCATGTACGCAAGCTGGCCGAGGCCCTGGTGCGCCAGGGCGTGATCGTGGACGTGCTCACGCGCGGGGTCGGCTGCGAAGCCGAGCGCGAGGGCGGGCCGGTCGAGGATCGGGGCGGGGTCAGCGTTCATCGCGTCCGCGAGCCGAGCTGGCCACGCGACCTCGATCGCTTCGTCGCGTGGGTGGAGCAGATGAACCGCGACATGCTCGCCGCCGGCGAAGCACTGGCGCAGGAGAACTCCTACGACCTCGTCCACGGCCACGACTGGCTCGTGGGCCAGGCCTCCGCCGAGCTCGCCGACAGGCTCGGCGTCCCATATGTGACGACGATCCACGCCACCGAGCACGGTCGCCACCAGGGCTGGGTCGACAAGCCGCCGCAGTCGCACATCCACTCGATCGAGCGCTGGATGGCTCGCCGCGCCGACGCGGTGATCGTCTGCTCGTACTACATGCGCGGGCACGTGGCCGACATCTTCGACATCGACGAGCGGCGGGTAGCCGTGATCCCCAACGGCGTCGATCCAAGCGAACTGCGACCGACGGGCGATCTGCAGGCTTTGCGGCGCGAGTTCGCCGCTCCCCACGAGAAGCTCGTGCTGCTCGTCGGGCGCCTGGTCTATGAGAAGGGCTTCCAGCTGGCGCTCGACGCGCTGCCGGGCGTGATCGAGCAGGTCGGCAACGTGCGCTTCCTGGTGGCCGGCAGCGGCACTCACGAGGAGGAGCTCAAGGCGCAGGCGGCGAGGCTGGGGCTCTCCGAGCACGGAACCTTCCTCGGCTGGATCGGCGATGACGTGCTGCACTCGCTCTACCGCATCGCCGACCTGTGCGTGGTGCCGTCGATCTATGAGCCGTTCGGGCTGGTGGCGCTCGAGGCGATGGCCTCGGGCTGCCCCTGCATCGTCGCCGACACTGGCGGTCTGCGCGAGGTGGTGCCGCGCGGCGAGCGTGTCGGGCTGCGCTTCAACGGGGGGGACGCCGAGCACCTCGGTGTGATGATCGAACGCCTGCTCGTCGATGAGCCGCTGCGCGACCGGCTCGTGACAGAGGCCTCCGAGCACGTGCTCCGTTTCGACTGGGATGACATCGCGGTGCGCACGCGCGGCATCTACCATGGGCTGCAGCAGCTGGCGCCGCGCGAGGAGGTGGGGAGGGGATGAGGGAGATGCTCGAAGGGCTGATGCAGAACGACTTTCCGCTGACGCTCAACCACATTCGCCGCCGGATGCGATCGTGCAACCTCGGCGCCGAGCTCGTGACGCTCACGGCCGACGGATCGCTCAGCCGCGCGACGCACCTGCAGCTGAGCGAGCGCATCGATCGCCTGGCGCGCGCGCTGAGCCTGCTCGGCGTCCAGCAGGGCGACCGCGTCGGCACCTTCGCCTGGAACAACCAGCGTCACTTCGAGCTGTACTTCGCGGTTCCCTGCACCGGAGCGGTGCTGCACACGCTGAACATCCGCCTGTTCGAGGAGCAGCTCACCTACATCGTCAATCACGCCGAGGACCGGGTGATCTTCGTCGATGAGTCGCTGGTGGCGGCGCTGGCAAAACTCGCGCCAACATTCGAGACCGTGGCCCACTACGTGGTGATGGGCGACGGCGAGATCGAGCAGTCGGAGATCGATCGGCTGCCGGGCGCCGTGCGCTATGAGGAGCTGCTCGAGCAGGCCGGCTCAGACGGGTTCGAATACCCCGAGCTCGACGAGCGCCAGGCCGCGGCGCTGTGCTACACGAGCGGCACTACCGGCAACCCGAAGGGCGTGCTTTACTCGCACCGCTCGATCAGCCTGCACTCCTCGGCGACGCTGATGACAGACGCTAATGGTCTCTCGCGCGCCGACCGTGTGCTGGCTGTGGTGCCGATGTTCCACGCCAACGCCTGGGGGCTGCCCTACGGCGCGGCGCTCGCGGGCGCCGACCTGATCCTGCCCGACCGCTTTCTCGCCGCGGAGCATCTGGCGAAGTTGATCGCGGCCGAGCGCCCGACCCAGCTCGGCTGCGTGCCCACGATCTTCGCCGATCTCCTGCGCTACGCCGACGAGCACCCGGAGGTCGACCTGTCATCGCTCACGAACGCGGCATGCGGGGGCTCGGCGGTGCCGCGGCAGCTGATGAAGGACTTCGAAGAGCGCCACGGCGTGCGCATCTTCCAAGCCTGGGGGATGACCGAGACCAGTCCGGTAGCAACCTACGCGCGCCCGCGCGAGGGCGACCACGACGATGCCTACTGGGACGAGCGCGCCAAGCAGGGCCGGCCGCTGCCGTGGGTCGAGCTGCGCCTGATGGACGACAATGACGCCGAGGTCGCCTGGGATGGGCACTCGACCGGCGAGATCGAGGTTCGCGGCCCATGGGTCGCCGCCGGGTACTTCCGCGATGACTCCGGCGATGAGAAATTCGACGCCGGCTGGCTGCGCACCGGCGACATCGCAGCAGTCGACGAGCAGGGCTTCGTGCAGATCACCGACCGCTCCAAGGACGTGATCAAGTCCGGGGGCGAGTGGATCTCCTCGGTGGAGCTCGAGAACGAGCTGATGTCCCATCCGGACGTGGTCGAGGCGGCGGTCATCGCCAAGCCCGACGAGCGCTGGGCCGAGCGGCCGCTGTGCTGCGTCGTGCTGCGCGAGCAGTCTGCCGTGGGCGCGCCGGAGCTGGTCGAGCATCTGCGCGACAAGGTCGCCAGGTGGTGGCTTCCAGATGAGTTCGCGTTCGTCGCGGAGATCCCCAAGACGAGCGTCGGCAAGTTCGACAAGAAGGTGCTGCGCGGCCGTCTCGCGGACGGCACGCTCGAGGGTCGAATTCGCGTTTCGTGAGCCGCTGCTGGGCTCTCTAGAGCGGAAACTGCGGCTGCGAGCCTTTATCGGCGCCGCGATAGCTGATACACCTTTGGTCGATGATAGGCAGGCGAGTGCCTGCAAACGGCGAACCAGAGATGATGCCTTGCTACAGATGACCGACGGGACAAGTACGGAAACAAGCCCTGCAGCGGGGCTGCAGCGTTCACCAGACCATCAACGGGAGGTTGGCATGACTCGGACCGGTGTCATGGCCTCGAGCAGGCCAAGAACAGCAGTCGTAGCGCCGAACAGAAAGGGATCGTCCAGCGTCTTGCGTGGGCTTGCGATCCTGCCCGCAGTGCTGGCGCTCGCGCTGGCGCTCGCGCCGGGTGCAGCGTTTGCGGCAGAACCAACGTCTGGCTACACGACGACCACGACGACAACGTCCGGCTACGGAACAGAACCGCCCAAGCCGACCACGACGAGCACGACGCCGGCCACCACGCCGGCAACGACGCCCAGCACCGGCACGCTGCCGTCGAAAGAAGCGGAAAAACCGGCGACGACGCCGAGCGCTGAACCGGCGGCGTCGAAAACCAGCACCACGACGACCCCGAAATCGAGCACGCTGCCGTTCACGGGCTTCGATCTACGCTGGGACATCGGCTTCGGCCTGCTGCTGCTGGTCGCGGGCTTCTCGATCGTGGCGGTGCAGCGTCGCCAGCGGCGCGGCAGCTCCACCTCGGGCAACTGAGCTTCGATACATAGGAGTGCCCACGAGCGGCCGCCGTCATCGCGACACGGTGGCCGCTCGTTGCGGGCTTTATCGGCTGGCTGGTGCTTGTAATCGGTGTGCGGCCAGGAGAAGTTGTCCGCATATCACGTCGAGCGACGGGCACGATCATCGAGAAGGACGGTCGCGATGGGCAAAAAATCCGCTCGCTGCGATTCACCGCCTACGGTAAGCGTCGCTATCTGACGCTCGGAGCTGTAAGCGCTGCGCAGGCCGAGCGCGAGCTTCAGCAGATCCTCACCGATGTCGAGCAGGGCAGCTGGCGAGCACCACATGAGCTCGCCTCGCGGCGGCGCTCCTCGCCGACCGGCTTCCGCGCTCTCGCCGAGGAATGGTGGAGCGCCACCACGCCGACGATCGCGCCAGCCACCCAGCGGGGCTATCGCTGGCGCTTGGATCGTCATCTGCTGCCGTACTTCGCAGACCTGCGCCTCGAGGAGATCACCTCGGAGGCGATCGAGCGCTACATCGCCGGCAAGCTCTCCGAGCCCCAGCCGCTGTCCGCCGGCTCGATCAACACGACCGTCACCCTGCTCGGCGCGGTTCTGGAGAGCGCCGTCGAGCGCGCGCTGATCGCGCGCAACCCCGTTCGCCCGCGTCGGCCCAGGCTCCCTGAAGCGAAGCCGGAGCGCAACCACCTCGAGAGCGCCGCGCAGATCGAGGTTCTACTGCAAGCAGCGTCGGAGCTCGATCATGCGGCCGCGCCAGCGCCCGTCACGTCGAGCGTCTGGCGATGCTCGCCACGCTGACGTTCGCGGGGCTGCGCATCGGCTTCCCTCACCGCCGGGCGTCGGCTCGCTGATCGTCCAGCACATGCCTCCCGGCTTCACCGGCTCGCTGGCGGCGCGGCTCGACAAGGCCTCGGCGCTGAACGTCCGCGAGGCGAAGGCCGGCGGCGCGCACATGTTCTCGCTCGGCTCCTCTTCGAGCCTCGACATCGGTCGCCGCAACGAGGAGGCCGCGCGCGAGGCGCTCACGCACGCCGGCCTGGCGGTCCGCGCAGCGGCCACCGGCGGCAGCAAGGGCCGGACGGTGCGGGTCTACGTCGACAGCGGCCTCGTGACCGTGAAGGAACCCGGGGTTGCGCACGTGGAGCTGTTCTCGGGCACCGGCGCCGTGCGGGCGCTGCGATGAGCGACGTCCTCTCAGCTGACGCGATCGCGCAGCTGTTCGCTGCCGCGGAGGAGGGCAATCTGCCCGACGCCGCAGAGCCGGTGCGCCGCTCGCGATCGATCCGCAAAATCAACTTCGGCCACCCGATGATGCTCAGCCTGGTCGAACAGCGGCGCTTCGAGCGGGCGCACACGACATATTGCACCGACGCCTCCGCGCGCCTGTCGAATGAGCTACTGACCGCGATCGATCTCGATGTGATCAACTCCTCCCAGCTCACCTGGGGCGGCGCGCTCGGCGACCTGCCGCAGTCCTCGGTGCTTGGCGTCGCGATGTGCGCGCCGGGGGAGAACAAGATCCTGATGTGCGTCGAAGAGTCCTTGGTGCTGCGCATGATCGAGCGTCTGATCGGCGGCAGCTTCACCGATAGACAGCCCTCGCGCAAGCTGACGGAGATCGACACGATGCTCGCACGCCGCGTGTTCGAGGGCCTACTGATACCGCTGTCGAGCGTGTGGCGAGGCCTGTTGGGCTTAAACCTGAGTCTCGTGGAGTTCGAGTCGCGCGAAAAAGGCCTGGAGCTTGCACCGTCCACCGAGCCGACGCTGGAACTCACGATCGAGGCCCGCGACGAAAGCGCTTCCTCGACGATCTCGTTGCTCGTGCCACACGCGGCGATCAAGTCCGCCACCAAGAGCCTCGGCGACACATCGACCGACGCGGACGACGCTGAGGAGTCGGCGGGTGCGATGCGCGGCGCCCTGAGCCCGGTGCGCCTGCAGGTGCGAGCCGAGGCCGGCTCGACCGGGCTGACGATCGGCGAGGTGCTGGCTCTGGCCGAGGGCGACGTGGTTCGCCTCGGCACAGCCGGCAGCGCATGCATCATCGCCGGTGACATGCGTCTGCACCACGTGCGCCCGGGTCTCAGCGGCAGACGCCGCGCGGTGCAGATCATCGAGCCGGCAGGGAGCGACACGTGAATACCGACGAGGCACTGGTAAACCTGGGTGGGACGTGCGTCGAGGTCGTCGCCGGTGTGCTCGGCTCGCTGTGCGCGGACACCATCGAGCACGGCCAGGTGTCGGTCGTGAGCTCCGGTGTGGCCTCGCTCGAGTCGATGTCCTACCCGATCGTCGCCACCGATGTGGCCTACACAGATGGGGTCAGCGGCGGCAACATCCTGGCGATCTCGCGCCTGGGCGTACGCCGGCTCGCGGCAGCGATGATGATGCAGGAGCCGCCGACTGAGGACAGCGAGCAGGAGCTCGACGAAATGGAGATGTCCGCGCTCGGCGAGGCGATGAACCAGATGATGGCGGCGAGCGCCGCAGCGCTGACGGCGGCGCTCGGCTATCCGGTCGACATCTCCGTGCCGACCACGCGCGTGCTCGCCTCCGCTGACGCCGTCGAGGGCCTCTACCCGCAGACGCCCTATGCGACGAGCGTGTCGCTGACGATGCTCGGCGAGCCCTGCCGGCTGATCCAGCTGGTGCCGAACGCGTTCGTCGTGCGCATGGCGCGCGCGCTCGACGACACGGCGGCCGAACAGAAGAGCGACGAGCCCGAGGAAGTCGGCGACTCGGGGATCTCGGCGCTGCTGCGCCACGTTCCCGTACGCGTTGCCGCCGAGCTTGGGCGCACGACCTTGAGCCTGAAGCAGCTGTCCGCACCCAGGTCCGGCATGGTGATCGAGCTGGACAGTTTCTCGGAAGACCCGATCGATCTCTGTGTCAACGGCCAACGGTTCGCCACAGGCCAGCTGTTTCTCATCGACCAGACGGAGTGGGCGATGCGCATCGAGCACGTGCTCGATGTGAACCCTGCTGACTTCGTGTCTCAAACAGAAGGAATCTGACAATGGCCCGAATTCTCGTAGTAGACGACGCCGCATTCATGCGTAAGGTCCTCGGTGATGCACTCACCAAGGGCGGCCACGAGGTCGTCGCGGAAGGGGCCAACGGCAATGAGGCCGTCGAGCGCTTCCAGGAGGTACACCCCGACCTGACGACGCTGGACATCACGATGCCCGAGGCGGACGGGCTGCATGCGCTGCGAGAGATCCTCACCGCCGACCCCACCGCCAAGGTGATCATGTGCTCGGCGCTGGGCGCCGAAGACAAGGTGCTCGAATCGATTCGGATCGGCGCGAAGGACTTCGTCGTCAAGCCGTTTCAGCCCGACCGCGTGCTTGACGCGATCAGCAGGGCACTGGCATGAGCGCGCGTCAAGCAGAGTCAACAGCGCCGTCGCGTGTGTCGGCGACGGATGAGGACGTGAAACAGATCGTGGTCTTCTCGCTCGGCGAGGAGGAATACGCGCTGCCGATCACGCAGGTGCAGGAGATCGTGCGCTACACCGAGCCGCGTGCGGTCGCCTCCGAGACGGTGTGGATTCGTGGCGTGATCAGCTTGCGCGGCAAGATCGTGCCGGTCTTCGATCTTGGCGCGCGTCTGGGGCTCGTGTCCGAGCCGAATGCCGACGCGAAGATCGTGATCGTCGAAACCGAGGGCGCGATGGCCGGGGTGATCGTCGATGAAGTCGACGAGGTGCGCACGGTCGAAGGCGCTCAGCTCGAGGCTGTCCCGGGCGGCGGCGACTTCATCGACACGATCGCCAAAGTCGAGGACCGACTGATCATCCTGCTGCATCTCGAGAGCCTCTTCTCCGGCGTCGAGCTCGCCAGCCTCGCCAGCGACTGAGGATTCGGGGCCGGCGACCCCGACCGGCCGGCGTGGCTCGACGGGGCTTTGCGCGATGCGGATGAGAGGACTCGAACCTCCACCGGGTTGCCCCGACACGGACCTGAACCGTGGACGTCGGTGCCAGATGTGTCCGCTGGCGTCCAGATCGTCCGTTTTGTTGGGGTTTGCGGACGCATCGGACGTATCGGACGATGTGACTGTTGCCAAAGCGTTGCCACGCGGACGCGGCTTTGGTTCGTGTCTCGGTGCCTCGTGAGTGACGGCGACCGCGGTCCTCATCTCTGTCTAATGCTCGTACACGCTCGCGCGAAATGCCAGTGGGGAGGAGAGCAAGCTGCCCGCGCGAAGTCCGCGGGGTGAGCCCCGATACGGCCGCCAGCAGGGAGCGGAACGAACAGACCGTTGGCTCGGCGTGGCTGACGCTCCCAGCCGAGCACAGGGCGCTACTCCAGACCGTGGGCGCCGACCAGTGGCGGATTGTCAACGAACCACTCGGCACGGTCGCATCGGAGCTCCTTCGCTCTGCCGGCAGCCACACCCTGAGCAAGGCTGAGCAAGCGAGCCTCAACGACGCCGTTGGAGTCTGGGTTCCCAGCCTGCGGGCTGTCCTGATCAACGAAGCCCATCAGGCGATCGCCGGTCTGGATACGTCTTCGCGTGAGGCGTTCCTTGCCCGCATCGCGTGGCATGAGTGGGGACATGCTCTGAGTGTCGCCAGGTGTTCGCCGGACGACATCGCCGACGGCGCGCGGCTGCTTGATCTGGCCCCGGCAGGAATCAGTGCGAGCATCCGCACGGCCAACTACCGTAGGTCTCAGTACACGCATGAGCTGATCGCCGAGATCTACGCTCTCCTCATGGCGCGCCGCCTGCGCGGCGTGTACGGTCAACCGCCATGGCTTCACAGCGAGCTCCAACAACTCATAGTCAGAACGACCAACCTGAGCGACTAGCCCAGCCGGACGGTTATCGGCTCGGAAAGGGCCAAAGCGCCGAGGATGTTCTCGCGATACAGGCGGAACTCTTGCACAGCGAGGGCATCGACCCTGCATGGCCGGGGTTCAGCAAGCTCCCGCCCACCGGACAGTCCTAGCAGCGCCAGCCGTCTCGTCGGCGTTTTAGCACTCGCGGCGCCCCTGTGGCTTAGAAACTACTCATTTGCAGGCCTTGCGCGATGCGGATGAGAGGACTCGAACCTCCACCGGGTTGCCCCGACACGGACCTGAACCGTGCGCGTCTACCAATTCCGCCACATCCGCGTGCGAGAGCGAAGATATCGCAGAGGCGCAGCGCGAGCGGGACCCCCGCGATTCGCTGTCGTCCCGGGTCCCTCGGCTCGCCGGACGGAGGGCGGGTCCGGGCGCCCGCTTTGCTAGCCTCGGGCCAAGCTTTTTGCGCGCCGCTATCGTCCAGGGGACTAGGACGCCGCCCTCTCATGGCGGAAACCCGGGTTCGAATCCCGGTAGCGGTACTGGTGGGGGGCCGTATCGGCCTCGCTTGATCTTGGGGTGGCGCCACGTCTGCAGGGTCTCCAGTGGACGGGTCGAGCGCCCGGTGTTTTGGGTTTGGGCAGAGGTCATCGGCGTGCGTTCGGCCGGCCTCGGACGAGCTGCCCGGCGCTTGCGGGGGCGGGCTCTTCTAGGTCCTCCGTCGCGCGAATCGCTCCCGCCGAACCCCTGCCTGGCCGTGATCGGCTTGCATGGCGTCCTGCGACAAAGCTAATCTTTGCTCCGAAGTTGGATATTTTCTGGATAATGGACTCCGTCGGGACTGTCGGAGCACGAGTCGGGGTTGGGCCGTCGGGGTCAACCCCGGTTGAATCTACGGAAGGACATTCGAATCAGCGGGAAAAAGTCGGAGACGCGCCTCGACTTAAGGGTCTAGACCCGTGAATCTGCTGTATACGCACTGGTAGGCAAAGTGCTGCTGCGATGCGGAGTCTCACGGATACGAATGGCTTGAGCGAATTCGACTGTTCACTATTACTGGCGAAATAGACGACTAGCGGGGTAGACATGACTGTTATGTACAAGGCTCGTACCGGGACGCCGCGGTTGCGCCCAGGTCCAGGAGGGTTGCCGCGTGGGCAGGTGACCCAGATCCAACGCAGCCGCATGCTCGCGGCTGCGGTCGAGGCGGTAGAGGACGTGGGCTACGCACGGATGACGGTGGCGCAGGTGATCGGTCGGGCAAGGGTCTCGCGCAAGACTTTCTATGACGTTTTCACAGACCGAGAGGACTGCTTCCTGGCGGCGTTCGAGCAGGCGCTGAGTCAGGCGCGCGCGATCGCGCAGGAGGCCTACGAGAGTGAGTCCACCTGGCGCGACGGCATCCGTGCGGCTCTGGCGCGGCTGCTGATGTTCATGGACGAAGAGCCAGGCTTGGCCAAGCTGTGCATAGTCGAGGCGCTCGGTGCCGGCGAGCGGGTTCTCGATCGCCGCGCAAAGGTGCTCGATGAACTGGCTGAGGTGATCGACCGCGGAAGATCGGCCACCAACGCGACTCGCGAACCGCCGGATGTGACAGCCGAAGGGGTTGTGGGTGCGATCTTCGCGGTGCTGCACACGCGCGTGCTCGAGCACGGCAAGGAGCGGCTGACCGATCTGCTCGGCTCGCTGATGAGCATGATCGTGCTCCCGTACCTCGGCGCACGTGCGGCCGGCAGGGAGCTCAGCAGGCCGCCGCTCGAGATCCCGGACGAGGTGCGCACGCGCTCGCCTGCTCGGCACAAAGACCCGCTCGAAGGCCTGAACATGCGCCTCACGTATCGCACCGTGCGGGTGTTGATGGTCATCGCCGAGCACCCGGGCGCGAGCAACCGTGAGATCGCTGAAGGGTCGGGCATCGTCGATCAGGGCCAGATCTCGAAGCTGCTGAACCGGCTGAATCGCTTGAAGCTGGTGGAGAACCTTGGCGAGGGGCAGGAGAAGGGAGCCGCGAACGCGTGGCACCTGACTGCACGTGGTGCGCAGGTGGAGCGTGCGACTCGACCGCGTTAAAATGGCTAGACGGAAACATCTGGTCCGAGATCGGCGTCACGGCGGGCCAGTTCTGAGCTGAATGTGCGCCGGCGCGGGGGGCATGGCGGCAGTGGTCGTCGTCCCGAGTTGCGTCATCCGTCGGAGGGGGCGGCAGGTGCTTCGTTTCCTGCTGTGGCGGCTGCTTGCCCTGCTCGCGATGGTCGCGGGCTTCGCGTTGATCACGTGGTTCATCGATGGCGGGCCGGGCGAGGTGCTGCGCGGACACGCGACCGGCCTCGAGCTGCACCCGATCGAACTTGCACAAGCGCTCGCGCACGAGGCCGGCGTGCTCTGGTATTGGGCGCCCGCCGGCGGCCTGCAGCCCACGAAGCTGCTGCTGGCGCTCATCGCCGGCTCGGCGTGCGTGCTCATGCTCACGCGCACGAACGCCCGGCGGCGGCGTCGCTATGTGCGCCTGCGAGTCGATGCCTATAGGGACGATCACGCTGGCATCGAGGCTGTCATCGCGCTGTATGGGGCGCTGCACAAGCGTCTCTTGCGCCGCTGGTGGCGTCGGCTCGTTCTCGGCCAGCCGTCGCTGTCGCTCGAGGTACACCACGCAGCCGGCCGCGAGCGCTGTGCCTGGTTGGCGCTCACATGCACCGCGGGCCACGAGCGGATGATCGAGGCCTCGCTGCAGGCGACGTATCCCAACTGCCGTCTGTCGGTGCTGGAGCGCCAGGTGGGTGTCGCGCCGACCGTTCTGCGCCTGAAGAAGCACCACGAGTTCATCGAGCGCGTGAAGGCGACCGAGCGCTTCGAGCGCAGGTTCGAACCTCCGATCGACCGGCTGCTGACCGTCATGGCCGCCTGCGGTGAGCCGGCGTTCGTGCAGATCGCGATGACGCCGGTGCCGGCGTCCTTCGAAGCGTTCGCCAAGCATCTCTACAAGCGCCGCGAGGCGCGGCTCTCGCGCGCTCGGCGCGAGCACCTGCTGATGCGCGATCGCTCGATGGTCGAGGACGCGGAGCTGCGGGGCGGCCTCGAGGTGCAGCACAAACCGCTGTTCTTCGTCGACCTGCGCGTGGTCGCCGAGCGCCGTGGGATCTGCGAGACGATCGCCTCGGAGCTGTGCGCCGAAACAGCTGAGAACCGGCTGGTCGAGCGCGGGACCGCGGTGCGCCACGGCCTACTCGGTCTCTACGGCCGCAGGGTTCAGCGAGGAGAGGGCAATCCGCTGCCGTCCTTTCACAAGGGTGTGTTCGCGTCGAGCGAGCTGGCACCGTTGTGGCAGCTGCCGTCGGTTGACTACCTGACGGTGCCGTTCGCGCGTTCCAGCCTGCCGCTGGCGCCGGCCCCGCCCGCCGTGTTGCGGGTGTCGGAGGGCCAGGGCACCCTGTGCGATGCGATCGGGCCCGTATCGATTCACGCGGAGCTGCGCAGGCAGAACACGGCGGTGCCGGGAACCGTCGAGCAGGGCAAGTCGAGCTTCCTGGTCGCAACGGTCGCTGAGGACCTGCGCCGCGAGCGCTGCGCGGTGATCGTGCTCGACCCCAAGGGCGACGCAGCTGAGGCGGCTATGAGCGTCGTGCCAGAGGAGCGGACGTGCACGCTGCTGGATCTCTCGCACCCGACGTGCGGCTTCAATCCGCTCGCGGTCGATGCGCCGGCCGACGTGATCGCCGACTACGTGGTTGGCGCGCTGAAGAACCTCTTCACCGATGCCGACATCCGCGCATCGTCGGACCGCTATCTGCGTAACGCGATCATCGCGGTGCTTGCGTATGACCGAAGCTCGACCCTGTGGGACGCGGCGCGGCTGCTGTCGGTGGGGGAGGAGGGGTATGCGTATCGCGCTAGCGTCGGCGCGCGCGTGTTGGCGCTGCCCGAGTTCAAGGAGATCGCGGAGTTTTTCACGGCAGAGCTCGCCGCCCAGCTGGCAGACGCTCGCAGCACGACGACCGCCAAGCTCGACGCTCCCGTCAACAAGCTTGCGCGGCTGCTCAACTCCGCATCGATCAAGCGCGTCCTGCTCAACGACACGCTCAGGGTCGACTTCGATCGCGTGATCGCGGGCGAAGAGGTGCTCGTCGTCAAGGGCGCGCTCGGCGTGATGGGCGCTGGGAACACCTCGGTTCTGATGCAGCTGCTCATCGGCATGCTCGATGCGGCCCTCGCTCGCCAACAGGATCTCGTGCCTGCTGAGCGCAGGGTGGCGGTCGCGTTGAAGGTGGATGAGGCGCCGCTGGTCATCAACCGCGGCTTTGCCGAGACGATGGCGCTGAAGCGCTCAGCCGGACTGGAGACGGTCGCCTGCTGGCAGACCGACTCGCAGTGGACCGAGCGGGAGGTGCGCGATCAGCTCGATGCGCTGTTCGCCCACCGCGTGTACTTCGCCACCGCTTCGGCTCGCGACGCGCGCGATGCGACGGCGTTGACGATGGCCGAGTTCTCCGATTCCGTGCGGACCGGTGTCGAGCGGCTGTCGAGCCTCGGCCGCCCCGACGTGCGGCTGCACCTGCCCAAGCATCACGCGATCGCAAGCTGGGTCACGCCGCAGGGGCGTCAGTCGCCGTTCATAGCGCAGACACTTCCGCTGACGGTGGATCACGAGCGGCTCGCGCTTCATGCGGCGCGCCAGCGTGCACGGGGTGCGCGTCATCTCGCAGATCTGCGCCAACCGCACTGGGATCGCGGGCGAGTCAAGGCGGAGGATCGCAACGGCTCTGCCACCAGTCCCGCCGAGCCCGGTCGCACGCGGCCACCGCAGTCCAGGCAGAGGCCGCCTGAGCCGCCGCGGCCCAGTCAGAGCCCGCTCGAGCCGACGCGGCCGGACACCCCGTCTGCGCCGGCCGAGAGCTATCGCGAGCTCGTCGAGCTCGACGGCGCGCACAGCGTTCGCTGGGCCAGGACGGTCGCATCGCCGTCGGCACTCGAGCCCGACCGGCTCGATCTGCAGATGCTCGAGCTGATCGCGTCCGCGAGACACGTTCTCACCACCCAACTGCACCGTCGCTTCAACCCCGCCCGCGCCGCGACCACGACCCAGCGCCGGCTCAAGCGCCTGTCCGACGCGGGCCTGGTGGAGCGCTTTCAGTTCCATCGCCGCGATGGCGGTGGCATCCCTATGTGCTACGTGATCGCCGCCGCCGGGCTCCGCGCACTGGCCGACGAGGACAGCCGTTCTGGCGCTGACGGCGGTCCGGTGACCCGCGGCGCTTGGAGCGAGGGCATGGCGGGCCATGCCGGCGCTCGCCGGAACGCGGATGAGGCCAGGCTGCGCCAGGCTCGACACGATGTTCACGCAGCCGGCTGGGCGCTCGCGTTTGCGGCGGCTGTAGGTGTTGAGCAATCGGTGCTGTGTGGACCCGAGCACGCGGTCCTGTCGCCGCCGACGCGCTCCTCCAGCGACGGGCGTCTCGCGCTCACGCCTGGCGATCTACGGCTGCCGGGTGGGCGCACACCCCATGACTTCCTGCGAACCGACTCCAGCGGGCGCGAGCTCGAGGTGGAGCGCTTCGAGACGGTGCGCCCGGATGCGATCGTGCAGCTGCGTGCGCCAACGCGCAGCACGCCTGCAACCGACGTGATCGTCGAGCTCGACGACCGGCTGCCCGTCGGACGGGCTGCGCGCAAGCTCGAGCGCTACGACCACTTCCTGGCGGGTTGGTCGCTGCACACGCGTCGCTACAGCTCGCGCGGGGAGGTCGTGCCGGTGGTCGTGTTCGTGTGTCGCGATCGCGCCAGAGCGCGGGAGTGCGCCAGGCACGCTGACTCGGTGTTGCGCGCCTGCCGCGCATACGCAGGGGAATACCCGCTGGACTGGGAGTATCCGGGCAGGGAGCGGATCCTGTTCGTCGCCGAGCGCGACGTGCACGAGGGCCTGCTGTACGCCTACGGCGTCCCGCGTCTACCGCCGAACGTTCGCGTCAGTGCCGCGCACGGGGATCCGCGCGCCGGCGAGGCCACAGTGGAGTCACGCCAGATCCCGGGATCCCCGGCACCGGACGCCTGACGGCAGGCCCAAGAGGTCTTTAAACACAAAAAGGCTCCCTGGGAGCCGATCGAGGACGGATGGGACGCTCCGACGAGCGTCCCATCCGCAAACTTCGAGCCCGATCAGGGCCGGCCGCTAGAAGACGAGATCGTCCTCGTCGATGCCCGCGCCCACGCCGACCAGCTCGCGCTCCTCGCCGCCGGCCTCGATCGCCTCCTCGCCCGAGCGCTCGTCCTCGCCGCCGCTCAGCTGACCGCCGCGCTCGCCGGGGCTGTCGAGGAACTGGACGGTGTCCGCCACGATGCTCACCGCCTGGCGGCGCTCCTGCTCGGCGGTCTCCCACTCGCGCCACTCCAGGCGACCGTCGATCGCGACACGGCTGCCGCGGTGCATGTAGCGGCTGACGCTCTCGCCGGGAGCGCCGAAGACGCTCACGTCGAAGTAGTTGGGACGCTCGATCAGCTCTCCGGCGGGATCCTTGCGAGCCGAGTTGCACGCGATGCGAAGGCCGCAGACGCTCGTCCCCGAGGGAAGCGCGCGCAGCTCGGGGTCACGGGTGAGACGTCCGACGAGAACCACACGGTTGATTGCGAAGTACGACATTGATTGGTCTCCATTGCTCGATGGTTGACCCCCCACAAACAAGCTACGCATCGCTTGGGACGGTATTCGCGCTCGGCGTCGGCTGGCGAGCCTCACCGCCGCCGAGCGCCTCGAGCCCGACGAGCGCGACTCGCTCGCCGGCCTGTGCGCGCTCGATCGCTCGCGCAAGCGGGCGCTGTACCTCGGGGCTCGCGAGGTACAGCGTTCCCGCGACGCAGCTGCAGCGCGCCCACGCCCGGCAGATCTCGAGCAGCCGTGCAGGAGCCTTGATCGTCAGCTCGACCTCGACAGCGACCGGCAGCTGCTCGCAGACGCCATCCGGCCACAGCACGAGGTCCGGTCGATGCAGCAGCACCGCGTCCCTCGGCCCGTGGCCGAGACACGCGCTCGCCAGTGCCGTGCCCGCCTCACGCTCATCGCGACGCAGCTCACGCTCGCCCATCACGTGGTGGTCGGGATAGGCCCGCTCGAGGGCGGCTGCGACGCGGGCACAGGCGATCGCGTGAGGAGCGCCGGCGACGCTCACACGGGACGGCTCCAGCCCCCGCAGCCCGGACGCGCGCAGTCCGGCGCGCGTGGCTGTGTAGAGCGCCGGAGCATCGGCCAGTACACGTCGGCTGCGCAGCAGCCCGGCACGCTCGGCCGCCAGCATGCGCCCGCGCGCAGAGGCCAACGTCCAGCCTCCATGTTCGGCGACGGCCTCCGCCGTGGCCACGCCGAAGCGGACGGTCCAGCGCAGGATCTCCAACTGCTCGGGTGTATGTGTCTTGCTTGCTCGGACCATCTGGTCCTCCTTTTCGGTGGTTGTCTTGGTTAGCGCCGGCGCCGTGCCGGTGAGAACATGCGCGTCACGCGGGCACTCGCGCCATCGCCGAGCACCAACACGGCTGCCCAACCACGACCGAGGCTCATCACTCGGTTGGGGTCGAGTACCTGTGTGCGGGTCCTGACGCGCGTGGTCTTGCCCTCGCTGTGACGCGAGACCCGCCACGCGCCCCGCGTGCCCGCGACGCTTGCGATCAGCTCGGCGGAGTCGGGGACCACCTGGCGGTGCGCGATCAGCACCGACAGGTTGCCGAGCACCTGCTCGAGCAGCCGCTCACGTCCAGGGAGCCTCAGGTCGGAGAGCTCCTGCGTGCCCAGCAGCAGGCTGAACGCCGCCGAGCGGGCGCGGCCGAACAGCCTCACCACATGATCCGCGGCGACCGCTGAGAACTCGTCGATCACGACCAGGGTCGCTACCGGCGATGCCTGCAGCGAGGCCACCGTCGTCTGCAGGTCCTGCACGATCGCCGCGCCGAGCATCTCGCTGAGCAGCGGCCGACTGTCGCACTCGAGGCTGAAGTAGACGACCGCGCGCTGCCTCACCGCGCTCAGCAGGTCGAACTGCTCGACTCCCGCCGTGCGCGGATCGAGCCAGGGCCCGACGTCTGACTCGGCCAGGATCGCCAGGCGGTCGCGCACGCCGGCAAGATCGCTGCGCTGACGCGCGGACAGCGAGTCCAGGTAGGCGAAGGTGCCACGAGCATCGGTCTCCGCCAGCTCGCGCGCGAGTACCTCCAGGCGCTCAGGGTCGAGGTGCTCGACGATCGCGTGCAGGCTGACCTCGCTGCCGCTCGCGCGCAACGTGCGCACGACATGCCCAAGGTAGCGCTGGGCCTGGCGCAGGTAGTGCGGCTCGGTGAAACGCTCGCCGGCCAGCGCCTTGTCTGCGATCTCGCTCGCGCCACCGCGCGCGTATGGGTTGTAGACGCTGTGGCCGCCTGGCGTCCATTCGACGAAGCTCCTGCCGGCCAGCATCGCCGCGCGCTGCACCTGCTCGCGCATGCCGCCGTCGCCCTTGGGGTCGATCACGACCGCGCCCATGCCGCGCTCGATCGCGCGCACAGCGATCCATGTCTGGGTCACGGTCTTACCCGAGCCCGTTGCGCCGACGACGAGCGCATGCGTTCCTCCGCCCTCGCCGCCGAACGGGATCGAGACCGCACGTCTGCTCTCATCGACGCCGAGCGTCAGCTCGCCGGTGCGCTGATGGCGCTCCGATCCCAGGCGCTCGCGCAGCCGAAGCGCCGCCGCCGCGGTGAGCGAGCACAGCAGGTTCAGCGGGTGGGTTCGAGCAGCGGCGATGTCCGCCAGATCGGCGCCGGCCTCGAGGTCTTCACGGTGCCAGCGTCGGCCGCGGACCGTCGCGGTGAGCGCTGCAACAGCGAGCGTCAGCGCCACATCGCCGCTGCCGTGCGATCCAACGACGATCACCGCCAGTGCGCCGGCTGCCCAACTCCAGTGCAGGTGCCTGGATCGCATCGCCCTCGCCGCGAGCATTCCCAGAACCACGCCGATCGCGAGGTGCGCACTCGTGGACAGGACCCAGTGGACGAGCTCAATGACGCTCCTCTCCGGATCGACTGCTTCTTCGGGGTATTCGTTCGAGGGCATGACTGCCACTCCCTTCCCGGACCGCCGTCGTGGCAGGCCCGCTCGGGCCGGCGTCAGCCGGCCGTGGTGGTTAAACGACCGATGGCGAGCCCGGGGGGCGCGCCATCGCGGTGCTGCTGGAGCGCTTGCGCGCTGGAGGCTCAGATGAGCCGGTAGCCGACTCCCCAGACGCTGATCACCCAGCGCCCGCTGTCATCGGCTGCAAGCTTTCGGCGCAGCCTGCTGGCATGGGAGTCGAGCGTTCGCGTCGAGCTGGCGGAGCGGTATCCCCACACGCAACGCAGCAGCTCGGACTTGGTGAACACGCGCTCGGGCTCACGGGCCAGGTGCACTAGCAACTCGAACTCCATGCGGCGAAGGCACACATCCCTGCCCGCGACGGTGACCGTGTGGGCGCACGTGTCGATCGCGAGCGGCCCCACGTCGATCAGCGGCTCGAGTGTCGCGAGCCGGTCGCTGCGGCGCAGGATCGCGCGCAGCCGAGCCCGCAGCTCGATGTAGGCGGCGGGCCTGATCATGAAGTCATCAGCGCCGGCTTCGAACGCCCGCAGCATGTCGAGCTCGCGCGCGCGAGCCCCGACGACTATCGCGGGCAGCCCGCTGTCCCAGGGTGCGCCGCGCTGGCCGGCTGCGCGAATCTCCCGAAGCAGCTCCAGGGCGCCGGGCGCAGAGTCCAGCATGCCGAGCACGGCGAGCTTCGGGACACTCGTGCCGGCGAGGATGCGCGCGTGCTCGGCGGTGCGGGCCAGCTCCACGTTGAAGCCGTCCGCGATCAGCTGCTCGGCGATCGCCTGGCCGAGATGGCGATCGGACTCGACCACGAGAATCGGCCGTGCAGCGTCGGCGCTCATCGCGGCTCGACCTCACGCGGGGTGATCCCCAGGCCGTCGCGTGCGATCAGGCCGAGCACGTCGCTGTGGATCCAGGGGGTGGGGGTGCTGCGCCCGCCCTCGGGAAGCAGGCCGACGCGACGGGCGAGCCAGCTGGTCTCGCCGCTTTCGTTGCCGTTGCGATCGCGCTTGACGCGCCCGCAGCGCAGCGCGATCTCGCTCATGCTGAGCTCCTGCCGTGCGACGGCTGCAAGCACGACCTCCCGCAGTCGCCGGTTGAGCACGATCGGGCTCAGCTGAACGCGGGACAGCTCGGCCCGAAGCAGGGTCGTGGAGAGGTTGCCGTCGTGGCGGTGCAGCGCGAGCGCTCGCATCGTCAGCGCCAGCAGCGGCTCGTAGCGTTCGAGCGCGGCGATCGCCTCGCGCAGGCTCACCGGCTCGTGCTCGACTGCCCGATCCGCTTGGACCCTGCACCAGCGCAACTCCGGAATCGACATGCCGCTGTGGACCGGCTCGAGCGCGTAGGAGCGGCCGCGCCGATCGACCGGCTGGAGCTCGGCTGAAGCCGCGGGCGCCGCGAGGCCTGCCTCGGTCTGATCGGGGAACGGCACGACGCGTGCGTCTGCGGCCGTCAGCCGCCGGCAGCGGTTGGCACCGTCCGCGGCGTCCCGGAGATAGCTGTCGCAGATGAGAGCCGCGTTCCCGCTCGGCTCATCGGCGCCGAGGTGCGCGACCAGGCGGGCGTCGCCGTGGCTGGCGCTGTCGCGATCGATGACCAGCGTGCTTCCCGCCGCACCGGCTTGCGCGATCACCTCGCGAGCGTGGCCGTGACGGTCTGAGTAGCCGCCCAGCAGCGGCTGGTGGCTGGCGGTCGGCTCGCGCCGTGGCCGGGAGCGCCGGCGGCGGGTGGGCAGGCCGTTCTGGCGGAGCGTGCTGCTGGGGCTCGAGACGGAGGGCGAGCTGTACGTGGGGGTCATGGCTGTCTCCTGGCGATGTGTCGGCACGGGCCGAGGCACCGCGCCGTGGTTTGTTTCGGCGGGCTTGTAGGAGCGGGTCGGGCAGCCGTCAAGTGCCGCCTGTCGCAGCCAGGTGGCACCGTCGGGTACGCCGAGAACCCCCATGGGGGTTCTCGGAAGCCGTGATTCGGGCTGAGGCTGGATTCGAAACTTGGCGCGAACGCGCTCATCCTCAGCGAGTGCTGAGGCGCTGCTCACATATTCGCGGTCTGGGCTGCGAGAGCTCGCGGCAACCGGACCTTGGTCCGGGTCTGACTGGATCGCTCACCGGCGGCGAGCTATGGCAAGGCGCGGCGTATGCCGTCAGGCTCAGGGAAGTGAAGGGGTGAAGAGGCGCCAGCGTAGCGAGCGAGCGCGAGGTTCGGGGCCGCGCGCGCCCGGCGGTGGCGCCGCCGACGCCGTCGCCCTCGTGTCGATCCCGGGATTTGGCTCTGTGATGCGCGATTGCGTGGTCACATGACGCAGTTGCCCGCGTCTTGGGGGCGGGGGCAACTGCCGCTCCTCGGCGCAACGGCGGGTGGCGACTGCGCGCAGCGCGGGGGCAGCGGCGCAAGGCCGGCACGCAACTGCACGGGCGCGAACGCGCCAGCGGGCCTGCGGCGCGTAAACTGCCCCGCCGCAGCCCAGCCCACGCCCAGCCCGCCCGCAAGGAGCCTTCCCGGATGCCAGTCAACAAGCAAGCGATCGGCAAGACCTACGAGCCCGTCGTCTACGCCGTGGGCAGGGAGAAGATCAAGGAGTACGCCCGCGCGGTGGGCGAGACCAACCCGGTGCATCTCGACGCCCAGGCCGCGCGCGCCGCGGGCTACGCCGACGTCGTGGCGCCCCCGATGTTCGCCGTCGTCTACAGCGCCCCGTCGGTCGGGCCGCCGATCTTCGATCCCGAGCTCGAGCTCAACTTCGCGATGATGGTCCATGGGGGGCAGGAGTTCGTGTGGGGGCCGCTGGTGATCGCCGGCGACGAGATCACCACGACGGCCAGCGTCAAGGACATCTCAGAAACGGACGGGCGGGGCTACTACGTGTTCGAGTCGATCTCGACCAATCAGCGCGGCGAGCAGGTATGTCGCGGAACCTGGACGGACATCGTCCGAGGAGTGTGATCGGTATGCCAGAGCTCCATGCAGGCGAGCAGATCCCCGAGGTGCGGATCACGCCGGACAAGTACTTGACGGTGCGCTACGCCGGTGCCTCCGGCGACTTCAACCCGATTCACATCGACGAGGAGTTCGCGCGTGCCGTCGGGTTGCCCGGGCGGATCCTGCACGGCCTCTGGACGATGGCCCAGGTCGCCCGTGCACAGACCGAGGCGGGCGGAGGCCCGGAGCACCTGAAGCGCCTGTCCGTGCAGTTCCGCGGCATGGGCGTGCCCGAGCAGGAGGTCGTGGTCAGCGGCACCGTGAGCGAGCTGGCCGATGGGCGTGCGCTGATCGACACGGTTGCCGAGCAGGCGGGCAAGCAGATCATCCGCAACGCGCAGGCCGAGCTCGAGCTATAGCGCGAGCGGGCCCGGTGGCGGCGCCAGCGCGGCGCCTACAATCAAACTCATGCTGAGCCCCCGTCAGGAGCGCATTCTCTGCAAGGTCGTCGAGGACTACCTGCGCACCGGAGCGCCCGTCGCCTCCCGTTCGATCGCCGCTGTCGGCGATCTCGAATGCGGTCCCTCGACGGTGCGCAACGAACTCGCGTTGCTCGAGGAGTACGGGCTGCTTGCCCATCCGCATGTGTCGGCCGGCCGCGTGCCGACCGATGCCGGGCATCGCTATGTCGTCGATCGCCTGCTCAGCGCGGAGCACACGCTGCCTGCTCCCGCGCGGCGGCTCGAGCTGTCGCTGATTCGCCGCGAGGTCGAGGAGGCGATGCGCACCACGACCGAGACGCTCTCGCAGATCACCAACCTGCTGGCGGTCGTCTCCGCGCCGTCGATGAACGCGGCGACGGTTCGCCATGTCGAGGTGCTCGCGCTCCAGCCCCAGGTGGTGCTGATCGTGATCATCACCTCCGCGGGGAACGTGTCGAAGATGTTCGCCACCTTCGATCGCGCCGTCGATCCCGGCGTGGTCGGGTGGGCGGCGGAGTACCTGAATGAGCGCCTCGTCGGTCTCGGCCTTGGAGCCCGCATACTGCAGCAGCGGCTCGTGGATCCGAGCCTCTCGCCGACGGAGCTGGCGTTCCTGGCCCGCTTCGTGCCGGCGTTCGCGCAGCTCGCCTCAGAGGGCGAGGACTCGCTGTTCGTGGAGGGCACGGCGCGGCTGTTCGAGGCCGGCCAGATCCAGGACAGGACTCATGTGAACGAGCTGATCGACCTGCTCGAGCGGCGCGTGGCGCTCCTGCAGGTCCTGCGCTCGGCGCTCGCCGAGCCCGGCATCTACGTGCGCATCGGCCACGAGAACGAGCTGCCTGCGATGCACTCGCTGGCACTGGTCGCGACCAGCTATGGCGTCGCGCAGCGCAAGCTTGGGACCGTCTCGCTGATCGGCCCCGTGCGCATGGACTACGCCGGTGCGATCGCGACCGTGCGCGAGGCCGCACACGAGCTGTCGCGGTTCGTCGAAGATGCCTACGCCGAGAACTGACCAGCGCACGATGCCCCGTGATCCCTACGAGGTGCTGAGCGTCGGCCGCGACGCCTCGGCCCAGGACATCAAGAAAGCCTTTCGCCAGTTGGCGATGGAGCTGCATCCGGATGTCAATGCCCATGACCCCGACGCTGAGGAGAAGTTCAAGGAGGCGGCGGAGGCCAATGAGATCCTGTCGGATCCGGAGCGGCGCGCGACCTACGACCGCTATGGCCACGACGGCCTGCGATCGGGCGGCTACGCCCCCAACTTCGACGGCTTCGGCTCGATCAGCGACCTGTTCAACGCGTTCTTCGGAGGCGCGTCGGGACAGGGTGGTCAAGCTCAGGGAGGCGATCTGGCGGTTGCGATCGAGATCGATCTGCTGGAAGCCGCCAATGGGGCCACCGTGGAGGTCGCATATCAGGCGGTCGAGCGCTGCGAGCACTGCAACGGCAACGGCGCTGAGCCGGGCACGCCGATTCACACTTGCGCGCGCTGTGGTGGCGCCGGGCAGCTGCAGGCGGTGACTCGCACGCTGCTCGGTCAGATGGTGCGCACGATCGTCTGCGACGAGTGTCACGGCGACGGGCGCGTGCCCGAGCAGCCCTGCGCGGAGTGCCGCGGTCGCGGCCGTGTCGCGAGCCGGCGTACGCTGGAGGTGGAGGTTCCCGCCGGGATCTCCGACGGGCAGCGCATTCGTCTCGCCGGACGTGGTCATGCCGGGGACGGGGGAGCGCCGCCCGGCGACCTGCACGTGGTCGTGCGCGTGCGCGTGGACGAGCGCTTCGTGCGCGAAGGCGATGACTTGATCACCGCGCTGGACGTCGCCGCGCCGCTGGCGGCGCTCGGCGGCGTGCTCGAGGTTCCGACGCTCGAAGGCAGCGCCTCGCTCGATCTCCCCGCGGGCACGCAACCGGGACAGGTGCTGACGCTGCGCGGAGCGGGTATGCCGGCGCTCAGGCGCAGCCGGCGCGGGGACCTGCGCGTGGTCGTCAACGTGCTCGTGCCACGCCGCCTGACCCCCGAGCAGCGCGAGCTGATGGAGCGTTTGAACGACAGCCTGAGCGAGGAGAACCTGCGCTCGGGGGAGTCGGTGTTCTCCAAGCTCCGCCGCGCGCTCGGTAGCCAGGCGGCGTGATCAGGCTCGCAGTCCGGGTGGCCGCTGGCCAGGCGGAGCTCGTCCTGGCTGAGCTGCTGGAGCTGGCCCCGGCGGGAGTCGAAGAGCTGCAGGGCGCGGGAGGGACGGTCGAGTTCGCCGTCTACGGGGCGCCCGGAGAGCTTCCGGAGCTGCCCGACGTGCGTGCGCTGGCCGGCGATGCGCTGGTTGAGATCTCCACGAGTGAGATCGCCGATGACTGGCATGAGCGCTGGAAGCAGTTTCACCGGCCGGTGTTGATCGGCGCGCCAGCTCAGCCCGGCGAGGGGCACGCGCCGATTCCCGCTCTGCACGTGCGCCCGCCGTGGGAGGCGGCGCATGCGCCCAGCACGAGCTCTGTGCGGGAGATCGTGATCGACCCGGGCCAGGCATTCGGCACCGGCGCCCATGCCAGCACCCGCCTGTGCCTGGAGCTGCTGCTCGAGCTCGCCGCATGGCAGCCACCGACGGGGCCTCTGCTCGACGTCGGCACCGGCTCTGGGGTGCTTGCGATCGCGGCGGCTGGCCTGGGCTTCGATCCGGTGCTCGGACTCGACCACGACCAGCAGAGCGTCGATGCGGCGCGCGAGAACGCCCTGGTCAACGGCGTCCAGATCGAGGTTCGCCGCTTCGATCTGCGCCGTGAGCCGCTGCCGTGGCTGAGCCAGTCCGGTAGCTCCGATCCTGCACCTGTGGTGCTCGCCAACCTGCTGCGCCCGCTGCTGCTGGAGCTCGCTGCCTCGATGCCGGCGCCGCCGGCTCAGCTGATCGCCGGCGGCCTGCTGTGCACTGAGGCCGACGAGATCGCGGGCGCGTTCGCCGAGCGTCTGCGGTTGCGCGAGCGCGAGCGGCGCACGGGCGGCGAGTGGGCCGCGCTGTGGCTCAGCGCTGCCTGAGCGTCCGCTGATCAGATGCTGTCGGGTATCTCGGTGGCGGCGCGCACGATCGATCGATACACGAGGTCGATCGCGGGGCGCACACCGTCCTCGCTCTGCATCAGCACGCCCGCCGCGCTGAGCGCCCCGCCGATTGTCTCGAGCGCCTCGCCGACCGCGCCGGGCTGCGGGTCGCGGCAGGCCGCCACCGCCAGGTCGAGCATCCCCTGGGCCTGCTCGATCGCGCCGCCGAACAGCGCCGGGCCGACGAGGCTTGCGTAGCCGTACACGCGCGCCAGGCGTCCCGACAGCTCGATCGCGGGGCCACGTCGCAGCGGGCCCTTGCTCGGCAGCGGTCGACCGTCGATCAGGGCAGCCATCGTGCCGCCGAGCACCGCCTTCGTCGTCTGCTCGTCGAGGCCCGCCTTCCAAGCGACACGCAGCGCCATGTACAGAGTGGTCGCGGGCAGCCCGTAGGGAGGGTCTGAGGCGAACACGATCCGCTCCGCCGGCACGCGCGCGAACAGCTCGATCACGTCGAGCGGGAAGAAGCAGGAGATGTCGTAGAGCACCCCTGGATGCTCGGCCAGGCGTGTGGTCAGGATCCCCTGGTCGCAGATCGCACCGTGCGCCAGGATCAAGACCGCGCCCGGGTAGCGCAGGGCGAGATCGGCGAGTCCGTCGGCGAGCGGCGGCAGGCCGCGGCCGGCGTGGATCAGGATCGGCACGGCGGCTTCCTCGGCGAGCTTGAAGACCTGCTCGATCTCGCCGCCGTCGAACACGAAGCCCTGGGCGCGCGGGTGCAGCTTGATGCCGCGCGCACCCATTGCCAGGCAGCGTTCGGCCTCGGCGAGCGGGCCTTCGGCCGGGTCCAGGCGGGCGAAGGGCACGAGCCTGCCCTCGCTTTCCGCTGCCCAGGCGAGCACGCGATCGTTGGGCACGCTGTAGGACGGCATGCGCTCAGGGTCGTGCAATGGGAACACGCAGGCGCGGCGTGCATCGGCATGATCGAGCTGGGCCAGCAGTTGCGCCAGCGTCAGTGAGCGTCCGTCCTCGTCCAGGCCGAGATGGGTGTGGGCGTCGATCACTTCCGCCCCAAGCGGGCGTAGACGCGGGATCTCGGCGAGGAACGGCGCGAGCGCCCGTGCGTAGAGGGTGTCGTCCACGCCGAGAACCCTATTGTGTCCTTGTGGCCTGGCAGGTCGTCATAGCTGGCGGCGGGTTCGGGGGCTTCTACACAGCCCGCGCGCTCGAGCGGCTGCTGCCCCCGCAGAGCGCGCATGTGACGCTCGTCAACGACGCCAACTACATGCTCTACACGCCGCTGCTGCCGGGTGCCGCGGGCGCGACGCTGGACCCGCGCCACGTCGTCGTGGCGCTGCGCTCACAGCTGCGGCGTACCGATCTGATGATCGGCCGCATCACGGGAGCCGATCTCGCGGGGCGCACGCTCGGGGTCCAGCGGATCGACGGCGAGCACCTCGATCTCGCCTACGACCAGCTGATCGTCGCGCTGGGCTCGGTCTCGCGCACGCTTCCGATCCCCGGGCTGGCCGAGCACGCGATCGGATTCAAGTCCCTGATGGATGCCACCGCGCTGCGCAACCAGGTGCTCAGCTGCCTCGACATCGCCGAGTCGCTCGAAGACCCGATGCTGCGCGCCGAGTACTTGGGGTTCGTGTTCGTGGGCGCGGGCTACGCCGGTGTCGAGGGGCTCGCCGAGCTGCAGGACTTCGCGGCGCAGGCGATCGAGATGTATCCGCGCTGCGCCGCGCAGGGGATGCGCTGGGTGCTGATCGAGGCGAAGGGACGGATCATGCAGGAGGTTCCCGAGAGCCTGTCGGAGTTCGCCGAACGCGAGCTGCGCGGGCGTGGGATCGAGGTGCGCACGGGCACGACGTTGGGTGAGCTCAGCGCGCGTGCCGCGACGCTTGCCGACGGTGAGACGATCGCCGCGCGCACGCTCGTTTGGACTGCCGGCGTCAAGCCCAGCCCGGTCGTCGCTCGGCTCGGACTGCCGCTCGATCAGGAGGGGCGGGTGGTGGTTGACGCGACGATGCGCGTGGACGAGCGCGCGCTGCCGCAGCCGCGCTCGCCTGCCAGCGCCCAGATCTGGGCGATCGGCGACTGCGCCGCCGTGCCCGATGCCTCGCGGCCCGGCCAGCCGTGCCCGCCGACGGCCCAGCACGCGATCCGGCAGGGTCGGCTCGTCGCGCGCAACGTCGCCGCGACGCTCGCCGGCAGTGCTGCGCAGCCGTTTCGCTATCGCACCAAAGGCGTCGTGGCCGAGCTCGGCAACCGCCAGGCGGTCGCGATCACGCTCGGTATCCGCTGGCGCGGGACGCTCGCCTGGCTGATCGCACGCAGCTACCACCTGCTGCTGATGCCTGGCCTGGGGCGCAAACTGCGTCTGCTGGTCGACTGGAACGTTGCGCTCGTGTTCGGGCGCGACTCCAGCTCGCCGGGGCGTCTAGGCAGCGCGACTCCGCTCGAGGGAGATCCGCCGGCGTGAGTTGCCGGTGCCATCGCCAGACCGGCGTATCCTGGTCTATGGATGGCGATACTCGAGCAGATAAAAGACGACGTGAACGGCGCAATGCGCGCCGGTGAGAAAGAGCGGGTCGGTGCGCTGCGGCTCGTCCTCTCCGAGCTGCAGAAGGCGGCAAAGGAGGGCTCCGATGCATTGTCCCCGGAGGCGGAGCTGGCGGTACTGCGGCGTGAGCGCAAGCGGCGTCTGGAGTCCGCGAAGGCGTTTCGCGACGGCGGCCGCAATGACTTGGCCGACAGCGAGGAGTCAGAAGCTGAGCTGATCGGTGGATACCTGCCGGCGGAGATCTCAGACGACGAGCTGGCCGCGCTCGTCGCGCAGGCGGTGCGCGACAGTGGCGCGCAATCGGCGAAGGACATGGGAACCGCGATGAAGCAGGCGATGGCGGCCGTCGGCGGTCGCGCCGACGGCAAGCGCGTCTCTGAGCTGGTGCGAGCGGCGCTTCAAGGATGAGGACGCAGATCGAGCTATCCAACGTCGTGGCAGCCGAGCTGGCGGGCAGCCAGGACGCGGTATTGCGAGCGCTGGAGGCGCATCTGGACTGCAAGGTCTTCCTGCGCGGCAATCTGCTCACGTTCGACGGGGACGAGAGCGAGACGCACGCCGGCGAGCGGGTTGTTCGTGAGCTCTCGGATCTGATCGATCGCGGGCATCAGATCGGGCCCGGCACGATCACCGCGGTGACCGGTGCGCTGGACGCGCACGAATCGCCCGCGCGCGTGCTCGAGGACGTCGTCTGGCGACACCGTGGCCTGCGCGTCGCTCCGAACACGGTCAATCAGAAGCGCTACGTCGACTCGGTGCGCGAGAACACGATCACCTTCGGTGTCGGTCCGGCGGGCACGGGCAAGACCTTCCTGGCAGTGGCGATGGCGGCGGCGGCGCTCTCGCGCCACGAGGTCAACCGCATCATCCTCACGCGCCCGGCGGTCGAGGCGGGCGAGCGTCTTGGATTCCTGCCCGGCGATCTGATGGCGAAGGTCGACCCGTACCTGCGGCCGCTATTCGACGCGCTGCATGACATGCTCGACCCCGAGAAGGTCTCACAGCACATCGAGCGTGGCGTGATCGAGATCGCGCCGCTGGCGTTCATGCGCGGGCGCACGCTCAACGACTCGTTCGTGATCTTGGATGAGGCCCAGAACACGACGCCTGAGCAGATGAAGATGTTCCTCACGCGCCTGGGCTTCGGCTCGAGGATGGTCGTCACCGGCGACGTCACCCAGGTCGATCTGCCGCGTGAGCAGCAGTCGGGCCTGATCGCGGTCGGCGACGTCCTGAACGACGTCGAGGGGATCGAGTTCATCCGCTTCGGGGCCGAGGACGTCGTGCGCCACAAGCTCGTTCAGCGGATCGTCGAGGCCTACGACGGGCACTCCAACCGCCGCGACGTTCCCGTGCAGGCAGAGATCGAGGCGCGTGCGGCGGTTCGCGGCGTCTGAGTGGCGATGATCGAGGTTGAGGTGCTCGGCGCGGGCCTGGGCGCGCAGGCCCCGCCGGCGCATGAGCTTCGACGGTTGTGTGTGCTGACCGCGTCACGCATGGGCGTCGAGCAGGCGCACGTGGCGGTCGAGTTCGTCGACGCTGCGCGGATTGCGCAGCTCAACGGCGAGTATCGCGGCAAAGCCACTCCGACGGATGTCCTGTCATTTCCGATCGACGGCGCGGAGCTGCATCATGCCGCCGCGGGCGTGCGCGCCGAGGTGCTGGACGCGAGCTCGGCGCAGCTGGCGCCGCTCGAGCTCGGCGACATCATCATCTGCCCCGAGCACACCGCCGACGTGCGCGAGGCGGTCGTCCACGGGATGCTGCACCTGCTCGGCATGGATCACGAGACCGACGACGGCGAGATGCTCGCGCTCCAGCGTGAGCTGCTCGCTGGAGCGCAGCAGTGAGCCGCAGTGGCTTCGTTGCGCTGGCCGGCAGGCCGAACGTCGGCAAGTCGACGTTCGTCAACGCGGTTGTCGGTGAGAAGGTCGCGATCGTCTCCGATCGACCGCAGACGACCAGGCGCGCGATCCGCGGGATCCATCAGAGCGGCGACAGCCAGATCGTGCTGGTGGACCTGCCCGGCGTCCAGCGCCCGCGCGACGCGCTGACCGCCCGAATGGCCAAACGGGTGCAGCAGGAGCTCGACGGCTCGGACGCGGTGTTGCTGATGCTCAACGCGCAGCAGGGCGTGGGCCCTGGAGATCGCTTCATCGCCAAGACGTTGGCGGGCGCCGGCACAGCGGTGACGATCGCGGTCAACAAGGTCGATCGACTCGCCCGCGCGCCGCTGATTGAGGTGCTCGAGCAGGCGGCGGAGTTGAAGCCCGACGCTGAGATCTTCCCGATCTCCGCACGCAGCGGCGCGGGCGTGGCAGAGCTGGTCGAGCACCTGGCGGCACAGATGCCCGAGGGGCCGTTCATGTTCGCCTCGGGTGCCAGCAGCGATCAGTCGCGCGAGCTGCTGCTCGCGGAGCTGATCCGCGAGGCGGCGATCCGGCGCACCTTCCAGGAGCTGCCGCACGCGGTTGAGGTCGTGGTCGAGGAGATCGAGTATCCGCGCGAGGGGCTCGTGCGTGTGCGGGCGCTGATCTGGGTGGAGAGCGAATCCCAGAAGGGGATCCTGATCGGTGCGCACGGGCGCATGGTCAAGGCGATCGGCACGGCGGCCCGTCGCGAGTGCCAGCGCGCGCTGGCTGCTCAGGTGCACATCGAGCTCGCGGTGCGGGTGCGCCGCGACTGGCGCGCCGATGAGGCGCTGCTCGACCGTCTCGGCATAACCTGACAGTTCCGAGGAGCACACGCGGGCGAGCGCCAGCGGAACATTCCCGCCGGTCCGATTGATTCGGTCTGTGGAATGTCCTCTGCCCTGTTTTGGGATAACTTCTCTGCGAAGTCAGCCTCGTGGGGAGGGTATGGATGTCAGCGAAGTACGCGATATTGGGACTCGTGATCGAGCGTCCCGGCTACGGCTATCAGTTGGCGCAGCGTCTGGAGGAGCGTTTCGGCTCCTCCAGCTTCGCGCCGTCCGGTGTCTACTCGGCGCTCGATCAGCTCAGTCGCGACGAATTCGTCCGTGCCGCCGGCGAGATGGGCCCGGGGCCGGCCAGGCGCTCGGCGCCGCGGATGATCTACGAGGCGACCGAGGAGGGAGTGAGCCACTTCGAAGAATGGATACTCGGCTCCTCGCCGACGCCGCCGCTGCGCGACGAGCTGCACATGAAGATCGCGCTGTGCCGTCCCGGTAACCTGCCACGACTGATCGACCTGGTCTATGGCCAGGAGCTCGCGTGCGTGGGGCGCTTGCACGACCTCACGCAGAGCTCTGAGCGTCAGCCGATCGTCGCGGATCGAGAGGACTGGCCCCGTCTGATGCGCGGGCTTGCCAAGGACGCCGAGATCGCGTTGTGGAAGGCGAGGATCGAGTGGCTGCAGAGCGCACGCCAGCTGCTCGCGGGCCTGCTCGAGCAGTCCGAGCGCCCGCACTCCGAAGCGGTGCTGGTGACGGACACCTGTACTACAGCGCGTGGATGAATAGTCAGTACTGAATATTCAACGCCGCCTTAGCGTGGGTCACGCTCGACGGCATGATGGGTCGCACGCGATGACGGATAGGAACACGAGTGGAGCCGTCACCATCGAGCTCTCCAAGTCGCAGGTGGACAAGGTCATCCGCGCCGCGGGTCAGGGGGGGACGATGTCGGTGCTGCTGAGCGCGCTGAGAGATCCGAGCTGGACGCTCGGTCTGGATTCCGAGCAGTCGGCGCAGCCGGCTCAGCTGGAGGACCGTCGTCTGTCGCGATCGCTGCTCTCGGGTCTGATGGTGCTCTCCTGCTTTCCCCCCGACGGCGGCTATCTGGGAATCGCGGAACTCGCGCGCATGCTCGCCATGAACACGAGCACCACCCACCGCTATGTCACCACGCTGCTCGCGGTTGGGCTGCTCGAGCGCGACTCCACCACGCGCCGCTACCGGCTCGCTACCCCGTAGCGCCGCCTGCGCGGTCTGCGTCGCGCTCGCGGCGCCTACAGCCCGCGCTCCAGGCGCGTGGCGATCGCGCTGACCGCGTCCAGGTCGAGACCCGTGCCCCACACGAACGGGACGCCGACGACGTCGAAGCTGCGACGGCGCAGTCGCGCGAGCTGGTTGTGCTGGAATCGCGCCCGGTCGTGAGCCGCCCTCGCGGCGTGCGCAGCCGAGAGCCGCACTGCGCGTTGCTCGGCCTCGGTCATTGCCGCAGCCGCGCCTGTGCGGCTGCGCGTCCGGCGCACGGCCGTCGCGTCGCGCGCGCCGTCCTCGAGCGCGGCGATCGCGCGCAGCTCCTCGGTGCTGAAGCGTCGCGGCAGCAGCGCGTTGACCACGACTGCCGCGAGGCCCCGCCCGAGTCGAGACTGAAGGCCCTCCTGGAGCTCGAGCGCCTCGGTCACCGCCATCTCGGTGGCGAGCGCCACCGCCAGGTACGCGGAGCGTGAGGGGCTCTCGAGCAGCTCCTGCAGCTGGCGGGTCTGTCCCGCGATCGGCCCCACGCGAGCGATCGCGCCGAAGGTGCGCGGCGAGCCGAGCAGGCCCAGCGCGTGGCCGGTGGCTGGCGCGTCGAGCACAACCAGGTCGTAGTTACCCGATCGCGTTCCGCGGCCGCCGCCGCGTGTCAGCTGCCAGATCTTGACCATCGTGACGAGCTCCTTCGCGCCGGGCGCCGCCGCGGCGAAGTACTGAAAGGTTCCGCTGGAGGCGAGCACGCGGCCGGAGACGCGCCCGCCAAGCACCTGCAGCCACTCCAACAGCGCGCGGTCGGGATCGATCGAGATGCTCGACAGCCGCTCCCGCAGCCTGGTCTCCACACCGGGCCGCGGCTCGGCGATCCCGAAGAGCTGCGGCAGTCGGCTCTCCTCGCCGACCTCGACCACGATCGTGCGCCGCCCCTCGCGCGCGGCCAGCAGCCCGAGCGCCGCGGCGATCGTCGTCTTGCCCACGCCACCCTTGCCGGTGACCACGAGCAGCTTGTGGTCGAGCACCGATTGCATCGCCGGGGCAGTGTGGCTGAAAAACAGATGTCGGGCGGCGGGACCTACAATCGTGGCGATGAGCGCAGCGGGCGGAGCTTCCATCGAGGAGCAGGTCGAATACGACAGCGACGGCCTGGTGCCGTGCGTGGTGCAGGACTGGAGCACCGGCGAGGTGCTGACGCTGGCCTACATGAACGAGCTGGCGCTGGCGCGCACGCGCGAGAGCGGCGAGCTGCACCTGTGGAGCCGATCGCGTAGCGAGCAGTGGCACAAGGGCGCCACCAGCGGCAACGTGCAGAGCGTGCGCGCCCTGCGCCTGGACTGCGACGGCGACACGCTGCTGGCGCTCGTGGAGCCTGCGGGCCCGGCTTGCCACACGGGCGAGCGCACCTGCTTTCACCGCGGCGAGCTCGAGCGGAGCGCGCCGTATGAGACGCTGCCTACGCTCGAGCGCACGCTCGCCGATCGCGTGCGAGAGCGCCCGGCGGGCTCCTACACGGTCGAGCTGCTCGAAGACCCCTCGCGCATCGGCGAGAAGGTGATGGAGGAGGCCGAGGAGGTGGCGCGGGCAGCGCGCGATGAGTCCGACGAGCGCGTCGATGAAGAGGCGGCCGACGTGCTCTACCACCTGCTCGTGCTGCTGCGCAGCCGCGGACGGGCGCTCACGGACGCCGAGCGGGTGCTCGATGGCCGTCGCTCCTAGCGCTTCAGACGCGGTCGCGGCGAACGTCGCGCCGAGCCTCGAGCAGGCGCGCGTGCTCGCGCTCACGCATGAGCTGATTCCGCTGCGCTTCAGCTTCATCGAGGACTGCGAGACGCCTGTCTCGGCGTTCCTGAAGCTGCGCGCGCTGGCGCCGGGAGAGCCGGCGTTCCTGCTCGAGTCCGCCGACCAGGGTCAGCGGGTCGGGCGCTGGTCGTTCATCGGCTTTCGCCCGCGCTCGGTGTTGCGCTGGTCGCTCGCAGACGGCGGTGACCCGTATGCGCTGGCGGCCGAGCACGTGTCGCGCTTGCACCAGGCGCCGATCGACGATGCTGCGGCGGCGGACGTGCCGCCTTTCATCGGCGGAGCCGTCGGCTTCTTCGGCTATGACCTCGTGCGCACGGTCGAGCCGCTCGGCGAGCCGCTCGGTGCTCGCGCCGCGGAGCTCGCCGACCCCGACCCGCTGGGGCTGCCGGACATGGCGCTGATGCTCTCCGACGCGCTCGTCGTCTTCGACCATCTCAAGCACACCGTCACGATCATCGCCAACGCCGACCTGCAGGCTGCATCCTCGCCGGAGGGGGAGCCGGACGTCGAGCGGGCATACGAGCAGGCCGCGAGCACGATCGCTGAGATCCGCCGCGCGCTCGCCGGGCCGGTTCCGCGCAGCGAGCCGCTGAGCGCGCAGCCGCGGCCGGCGCGCGAGCAGCCCGCCTTCAAGTCGAACATGCCGCGCGAGCAGTTCGAAGGCATGGTGGCGCGGATCGTCGAGTACATCTACGCCGGCGATGCCTTCCAGGTCGTGCCCTCGCAGCGCTGGTCGGCGCCGGTGCCGGTCGAGGCGTTCTCGATCTACCGCGGTCTGCGCGCGGTCAACCCCAGCCCCTACATGTACTTCCTGGACTTCGGCGACTTCCAGGTTGCCGGCGCGAGTCCCGAGCCCTTGCTGACGGTCACGGGGCGCCATGTCAACACCAAGCCGATCGCCGGGACGCGTCCGCGCGGCGCGAGCCCGGAGCAGGACCGGCGCATCGCCGAGGAGCTGTTGGCCGACGAGAAGGAGCGCGCCGAGCACGTGATGCTCGTCGATCTCGGACGCAACGATCTCGGCCGCGTGTGCGAGTACGGCAGCGTGGTCGTGGATGAGCTGATGGAGATCGAGTCCTACAGCCACGTCATGCACATCGTCTCCTCGGTGTCCGGGACGCTGCGAGCCGACGTCGGCGCGATGGATGCGCTGCGCTCGGTGCTGCCGGCGGGGACGCTGTCGGGTGCGCCCAAGGTCAGGGCGATGCAGATCATCGACGAGCTCGAGCCGGTCAAGCGCGGCGGCTACGGCGGCGCGATCGGCTACCTCAGCTACGCGGGCGACCTCGACACCGCGATTCACATCCGCACGGTCGTCGTCAAGGACGGCGTCGCGCACGTGCAGGCGGGCGGCGGCACCGTCGCCGACGCCAAGCCGGAGTACGAGTACGAGGAGTCCGTGGCCAAGTCCACGGCGGTCATGCGCGCCGTCGAGCTCGCCTGCGAACAACCCGATTGGGCGTGAGGTCGAGCATGAATGTCCTCGTTCTCGACAACTACGACTCGTTCACCTACAACCTCGTCCAGTACCTGGGTGAGCTCGGCGCCGACGTGCACGTGGTCCGCAACGATCGCGCGAGCGTCGATGAGCTGCTGGGCGGCGCCTATGACCGCTGCGTGGTCTCGCCGGGACCATGCACGCCGGATCAGGCCGGCATCACGCTCGAGCTCGTGCGGCGGATGCCCGAAGCGGGAGTGCCGACGCTGGGGGTGTGCCTCGGCCACCAGGCGCTGGCGCAGGCGTTCGGCGGGCGCTGGAAGCTGCACGTGCCGGTGCACGGCAAGGCGACGAGCATCGAGCACGACGGACGCACGATCTTCCGCGGGCTCTCATCGCCGCTGACGGTCGGGCGCTACCACTCGCTGGTGGTCGACCCAGAGCTGCCGGACTGCCTGGAGGAGACAGCGCGCGGCGGCGGCGTCGTGATGGGCGTGCGCCACCGCGAGCTGCCTGCCGAGGGCGTCCAGTTCCACCCCGAGTCGGTGCTCACCGAGCAGGGCCGGGAGCTGCTGGGCAACTTCCTCGAGTCCTAGCCGATCGACGAGAATCAGCCGCTGATGCCCAACCCGATTCTGACCCGTGCGATCGACGCCCTCGCCTCCAGGCACGACCTGAGCGAGGATCAGACCGCGGAGGTGCTCGCGGAGATCATGCACGGCGACGTCTCCGAGACGCAGATCGCGGGCTTTCTGATTGCGCTGCGGACGAAGGGCGAGACCGTCGATGAGCTCGCCGGGCTGGCGCGCACGATGCGCGAGCTCGCCGCGCACGTGCCGAGCGGGCGCAAGGATCTGCTCGACACCGCCGGCACCGGCGGCGGTCGCAGCAGCTTCAACGTGTCCACGACCGCGGCGCTGATCGCGGCGGGCGCCGGCTGCGCGGTGGCCAAGCACGGCAATCGCTCCGCCACGAGCCGCTCCGGCTCGGCCGACCTGCTGGAGGCGCTCGGGGCGCGGATCGATCTTGGCCCGCAGGCGGTGGCAGCCTGCATCGACGAGGCCGGCTTCGGGTTCATGTTCGCGCCCGCCCATCATCAGGCCACGCGCTTCGTGGTCCCGGTGCGTCATGAGCTGGCGGTGCGCACGATCTTCAACCTGCTCGGTCCGCTCACCAACCCTGCGGGCGCGCCGCGACAGCTGATCGGGGTCTCCGACGCGAGCTTCCAGGCGACGATGGCGGGCGCGCTCGCGCGGCTGGGGGTCGATCGCGCGCTCGTGGTCTCCGGCGAGGACGGCCTCGACGAGGTCTCGGCGAGCGCCCCCACGAAAGTCGTGGAGGTCAACGGCGAGGAGATCACGCACTACCTGCTCACTCCGGAGCAGGCCGGCGTGCAGGTCGCTTCCGGCGCGGGCCCCGCGAATGGTCCCGACGGCGGCACGCCGGCTGAGAACGCGCAGGTCACGCGCGCGATCTTGGAGGGCGATGCTGACGGCGACGGGCGGCCGCCGGGCGAGGCACTCGCGCTGATCAACGCCGGTGCGGCGATCTACGCGGCCGGCAGGGCGGACTCGATCGCCGAGGGGGTGGAGGCTGCGCGCGCGGCGCTCGTCGACGGCAGCGCGGCACGCGCGCTGGAGGCCTATGTGCGGGCGAGCCGTGCGCATGCGCCCGCCGGCAGCGGGGCGGCGACGTGAGCCAGCCGGCCGCGACCGTGCTGGACCGCATCCTGGCGCAGACGCGTGCGGAGGTGGAGCGTCGCAAGCGCGAGCTGCCGCTCGGCCAGGCGCTGCGCGACGACGCGCGCGCGCACGCCGGCGCGCGGCGCTTTCGCGACGCCCTGGGCATGGAGGGCATTGGCGTGATCGCCGAGTTCAAGCGCCGCTCGCCCTCCGCGGGCGCGCTGCGCGAGCGCCCCGACCTGGGCGAGATCGTCGCTGCCTATCAACGTGGCGGGGCGGTTGCCATCTCGGTTCTGACCGAGGGCCCCAACTTCGAAGGCGAGCTCGGGGACCTGCGAGCGGCGCGCGCCGCCTGCGATCTGCCGCTGCTGCGCAAGGACTTCATCGTGGACGCCTACCAGCTGCACGAGGCGCTGGCGGCCGGCGCCGACGCGGTGCTGCTGATCGTGGCTGCGCTCCAGGCCGGCGAGCTGACGTCGCTGCATGCCGGCGCGCGGGAGCTCGGCCTCGACGTGCTCGTCGAGGTCCACGATCGCGACGAGCTGCGCACGGCGCTTGCTGCGGGCGCGGAGATCGTTGGGATCAACAACCGCGATCTGCGCGACTTCAGCGTCGAGGTGGCGCGCACGGAGGCGCTGCTCGATGACATACCGAGCGGCGTGCTGGTCGTCTCGGAGTCGGGGATCGCGAGCGCCGAGCAGGTCTGGCGGCTGCGCGAGCGCGGCGTGCACGCGGTGCTGGTGGGGGAGTCGCTGATGCGCGCGGGCGATCCCGCAGCGGCTCTGAGGGCGTTGATCGCGCAGCCCTCGGCTTGGATGTGACGCCAGGACATCGCGCCCGCCTGAAATGATTTAGCTCTTCGCGCGCGAACCTTTAGACGGCGTTGATCGCCGCCGTGCATCCTCTCCTTTCCATGAAACGCCTGTTCGTCATCCCGTTCGTGGCCGCCCTGCTGGGCGGCGGTGTGGTTGTGGCGGTGCTGGCCGCGGCCGGCGATCTCGGCAAGGGCGGCACGAAGACGGTCGTCACGACCGTCGAATCCTCGGCCCCGGCGGCGCCGTCGAACGCCTCGGTTCGCAGCAGCGGGATGACACCGCACGAAGCCTATGTGCGCGATGCGCCCGGCGTTGCGTTTGTGACCTCGACGGTCGTGCAGAAATCTGAATCCTCGCCGTTCAACCTGTTCGGCGAACAGAGCCAGCGCCAGGGCACGGCAACCGGCTCGGGGATCGTGATCGACGCCAACGGCACGATCCTGACGAACTACCACGTGATCGAGAACGCGGTCAAGGTCACGGTCAGCTTCGAAAAAGGCCAGTCGGTGGAAGCCAAGGTGGTCGGCACCGACCCGTCCAACGACCTCGCGGTGCTGCACATCTCGACGGATGGCCTGACGCTGCACCCGCTGCGCCTGGGCGACTCGAGCACGGTCCAGGTCGGCGATCCGGTGTATGCGATCGGCAACCCGTTCGACCTCGAACGCACGCTCACCACGGGCGTGATCTCGGCGCTGCAGCGCGAGATAACGGCACCCAACGGCTTCACGATCGACAACGTGCTGCAGACCGATGCGCCGATCAACCCTGGCAACTCGGGTGGTCCGCTGCTCAACGTCGAGGGCGAAGTGATCGGCATCAACTCCCAGATCGAGACGGGCGGCAGCGGCGATGGCAGCGTCGGCATCGGCTTCTCGATCCCGATCAACACCGCCAAGTCCGAGATCGCGGAGCTCGAGAAAGGCGGGACGGTGCGTGGCGCCTACCTGGGTCTGACCTCGCTGACGATCGACGGCTCGCTGGCGGCGCTGAACCTGCCGGTCAAATCCGGCGCGCTGGTGCAGAGCGTCCAGAAGGGCACCGCCGCCGAAAAGGCGGGCATCAAAGGCGGCTCGGTCAGCACGACCACCGAAGACGGCCAGGTCGCGGTGGGCGGCGACATCATCGTCAAGGTCGACGGCAAAACGGTGGCCAGCGCCGAAGACCTCGCCAACGACATCGAGGAAAAGAAGGCGGGCGACAAGATCACGATCGAACTGTGGCGAGCGAAGGGCAACGGCAAATACGAACAGAAAACCGTGACCGCCACGCTTGGCCAGCGCCCCAACTCGGTCGAAAACCCGAATACGCCTGAAGGCTGAGCCGAGACCCGCGTACCGCTACCGTTGGGGCCATGTCAGACGCGCCCCGAGTGAAGATCTGCGGCATCACCAACCTCCCCGACGCGGAGCTCGCGGTCGAGCTGGGGGCGTGGGCGCTCGGCATGATCTTCTACGAGGGCTCGCCGCGTCAGTGCTCGCCGGCTGAGGCGCAGGCGATCGCGGCGACGCTGCGTCGCCGCGTCGAGCTGTGCGGGGTGTTCGTGAACGCGCCGCTGGAGCGGATCGTGCGCGACTGCGAGGAGATCGGGCTGAGCCTGATCCAGCTGCACGGCGACGAGGGCCCATCGTTCTGCGCGGAGGTGGCTCGCAGGACGGGCGCGCGCATCATCAAGGCCGCCCAGGTGTCGGGGTCCGGCGACGTGCAGGATCTGGAGCGCTTCCACGTGGACTTCCATCTGCTCGACGCCCGCTCGAAGGCGGTCGAGCGCCAGGGCATGCGCGGGGGGACGGGTGAGACGTTCGACTGGGAGCTCGTGCGCGCGCGTCGCTCGCAGGTGCCGCTGATCTTGAGTGGCGGGCTCACTGAGGAGAACGTCGGCGAGGCGATCGCCGTGGTCAGCCCGTATGCGGTGGACAGCGCGAGCGGCACGGAGTCTGCTCCGGGCCACAAGGACCCGGAGCGGCTGCGGGCGTTCTTCCGGGCGGTCGAGCAGACGCGCGCCGAGCACGCGACGGTCGGTCAGCCGGCGTGAGCGCTCCGGGCGGCGAGCTGGCGCTCGAGCATCGCTACGGCCCCTACGGCGGGCAGTTCGTGCCCGAGACGCTGATGCCGGCGCTGGCCGAGCTCGAGCAGGCATGGCTGCAGGCGCGCGCGGACCCCGCCTACCGCGCCGAGCTGGAGGCGCTGCTGCGTGACTTCGGCGGGCGCCCGACGCCGCTGTATCGCGCGCGGCGGCTGTCGGAGCGCGTGGGGCGGACGGTGTACCTCAAGCGCGAGGATCTCAACCACACCGGCTCGCACAAGCTCAACAACGCGCTCGGCCAGGCGCTGCTGGCCAAGCGCATGGGCAAGCGGCGGATCATCGCGGAGACCGGCGCCGGCCAGCACGGCGTGGCGACGGCGACCGTGTGCGCGCTGCTGGACCTCGAGTGCGTGGTGTACATGGGTGTCGAGGACACGCGCCGGCAGCGGCCGAACGTGCAGCGCATGGAACTGCTGGGTGCGCGGGTGGAACCGGTGGACGCGGGCGCGAAAACGCTCAAGGAGGCGACCTCGGCGGCGATCCGCGACTGGGTCACGAACGTGCAGAGCACGCACTACGTGATCGGCTCGGTCGTGGGCCCGGCGCCGTATCCGGCGCTGGTGCGCGACCTGCAGCGGGTGATCGGCGACGAGGCGCGCGCGCAGATGCTCGAGCGTGAGGACCGTTTGCCCTCGCGGGTCGTCGCATGTGTTGGCGGAGGCTCGAACGCGATGGGTATCTTCGCGGCGTTCATTCCCGACGAGCAGGTCGAGCTCGTGGGCGTGGAGGCGGGCGGTGAGGGCATCGAGACCGGCCGCCACGGCGCGCCGCTGACCGTCGGCGGGCGTGCGGGCATCCTGCACGGCTCGCGCTCGGCGGTGATGCAGGACGAGGAGGGGCAGATCGTGCAGGCGCACTCGGTCTCGGCTGGCCTCGACTACCCGGGCGCGGGGCCCCAGCACGCGCATCTGCGCGACAGCGGTCGCGCGCGCTATGTCGCCGTGCCCGACGCTCAGGCGCTCGAGGCGTTCAAGGAGGTGGCGCGCCTGGAGGGCATCATCCCGGCGCTCGAGACCGCGCACGCGCTTGCGTGGGTGCTCGCGCAGAATGACGGCGAGCTGGATCTGGTGTGCCTGTCCGGTCGTGGCGACAAGGACCTGGCCGAGGTGCTTGCTTCGTGAGCACCGTCGCGGCCAGCGGGGTCGAGCGCATCGCGCAGGCGTTTGCGCGCACGGGCAAGCGTGCGGCGTTGATGCCGTATGTGATGGCGGGCTTTCCCACGCTCGAGGACTCGCTGCGCATCGGCCATGCGTGCGTGGAGGCGGGCGCGGACCTGATCGAGCTGGGCGTGCCCTACTCCGACCCGCTCGCCGACGGTCCGGTGATCCACGACGCCGGCACGCAGGCGCTGGCCGCCGGCGCGAACCTCGCGGGTGTGCTCGAGGTTGCGCGTGCCCTCTCTGCGAGCGTTCCGGTGGCGCTGATGTGCTACGCGAACATGGTCTTCGCCCCGGGCGCGGACGCCTTCGTCGAGCGTCTGGCGCGCACCGGCGCGTGCGGGCTGATCGTGCCGGACCTGCCGCTGGGGGAGGGTCCTGAGGTGCTGCAGGCGTGCGATGCGCATGGCCTCGCGCGGATCCCGCTGGTGGCCCCGACCACGACCCCAGAGCGCCTGGCTGAGATCGGCGCGACGGCGCGGGGGTTCCTCTACACGGTGTCGGTCGTGGGCACGACGGGCGAGCGGCGCGCGCTCGGCGGCGACCTCGCCGCGATCATCGCGCGCGCGAAGGCGAGCACGCAGGTGCCGGTGGCGATCGGCTTCGGCATCGCCACTCCCGAGCAGGCCGGCCAGGCCGCGGATGCGGGTGCCGACGGCGTGATCGTGGGCACGCGCCTGGTCCGCGCGGCGGGCGAGGCGGCAGACCCGGCGGCGGCTGTGGGAGCGGTGGTCGGCGAACTCGCGGCGGGCCTTGCCGCGGCCAGCTAGGATTCGCCGCACATGGGATTCATCATCACTATTACTTCCGGCCTTGTCGCCTGGATCGTGCTCTGGTCGATCGGCGTCAAGGGCTTCGACGCGTTCCTGATCGCTGCGGTGATCATCCTCGCGGGGGCGTCGCTGAAGATCCTCTCCGGCTATCTGCCCAGCCGCCGCAGCTAGCGCTTCCGTGCTTGCGCGCTGGCTGGGCTCGTTCGCTCTCGCTGCGATGCTCATCGGTGTGGTCGGCTGCGGTGGCGTAGCCGTCTCGGACGTCGCCGAAGCGACCGGCGGCCAGCTGACGGTGTACTCGAGCGAGCCGCTGCAGGGGCCCTCGGCTCCCGTCGCCGAGGAAATCGTCGATGGCGAGACGCTCGCGCTGCACGACGCGGACGGGCGCGCGGGGGCGTTCAAGATCAACTTCGACTCGCTCGACGACGCGAGCCCGACCAGCGACGAATGGAACCCGGGGGTCACGCTCACGAACGCCAAGGTCGCCGCGCAGGACACGAGCACGATCGCCTACCTGGGCGACTTCGACTCTGGTGCCACGGCGATCTCACTGCCGTTCGTGAACGAGGCGGGGATCCTGCAGATCAGCCCGGCAAGCCCCTATGTCGGGCTCACATCGTCATTCGAAGCCGGGCAGGACGAGCCCGCACGCTTCTATCCGAGTCTCAAACGCACGTTCGTGCGCCTGCAGCCCGGGGACCTCGAGCAGGCTGAAGCGCAGATCCAGCTGATGAAGTCGCTGGGCGTGCGCAAGCTGTACGTGCTCGACGATCAGGATCCGTTCGAGGTGCCGCTCGCGAACATCGTCGCGGACTACGCCGAACGCGAGGGCATCGTCGTCAGCGGGCATGACAGCCTTTCGACCAGCCCGGGGGCGGTGTTCACCGGCGAGGTCGAAAAAATCCTCGAAAGCCATGCGCAGGCGGTGTTCTTCGCCGGCGGCGAAGGCAAGGGGACGGCGGCGCTGTGGCGGGACCTCTACCAGGCGGAGCCGAGCCTGCTGCTGCTCGGCTCGAGCGCGCTGGCGAGCGAATCCTTCACCTCGCAGATCGGCGCTGCGGGCGCGCAGACCTATCTGACGACGCCGGTGCTTCCCAATCGGCTCTACCCGCCGAGCGCGCAGCGGGTGTTGAGCGACTACCGCGCGACCTTCGGAGTCGAAGGGGGCGCCTATGCGCTGTATGGGTATGAGGCGATGACGGTGGTACTGGATGCGATCAGGAACTCGGGCGCGCGCGGCAACGACCGCGAGACGGTGATCGATCGCGTGTTCGCGACCAAGAACCGCAACTCGGTGCTCGGCCGCTACTCGGTGCAGCCGGATGGCGAAACGACGCTGTCGCAGTACGGCGTGGATCGCGTCAGCGCCGGGCGCCCGGTGTTCCTGCGCGCGATCAGCGTCAGCCAGCCCCCGCAGTAGCGCGTTCAGTCGCCGGCGGGCTGCAGGCCGAGCACGAGGCGGAAGCGCTGCACGCCGTCGGGGCGTTCGCTGCCGCCGCCGGCGAGCGTGGTGGTCGCGCGCAGGTAGGGGACGAACTTGGAGATCGACGGGTCTTCGCTGAGCCCGACGCCTTCGAGCAGCGTCAGGAACGTCGGGAAGGCGACGATCAGGCTCGGTTCGGTGCCGTCGCCGAGGCTTGCGGAGGCGGCGCTGCGGGGCGGGCTCGCTGCGAGTGTGCTCGGCGGGTGCAGTGCGGCGCCGACCGACGCTTCGCCGATGCCGAGCACGAACTTCGGCTGGCCGGCGGCGTCGCGTCCGGCGGCGATGTCGAGGACGACCGGCAGCCCGGTGATCCTCGCTGCGAGCGCAGCTTCGGTGCCGGGGATCTTGGCGGGTGCGACCGACACCCCTTCTTTGCGCAGCTGGGCGGCCAGCTCGGCGACGGCCGCGCGGGAGGCCGTGGCGTTCTTGGATGAGATCACGACGGCGCCCCTCAGTTCGAGCAGGTTGGCGCCGCTTGCGAAGATCCCCGCTGAGCCCATCCAGCTGGCGAACTCGCGTTGTGCCTGGGCGCTGCTCGAGCCGAGCGCGAGCAGTGGCGTCAGCAGCCCGCGCACGAGCCCGCCGATGCTGAGCCCCGCCGAGCTTTCCGGGGGTCCGCTGCCGAGCGTGCTGCCGAGCGAGGCGAGCCCCTGGAGATCGCGGGCGTCCTGGTCGAGGGTCTCGCCGACGTGCCCGAGGCCGATTGCAAGCCACGATTCGCCCGGTAGTTCGTCGAGCGCCTTCGCGCTTTCGGGATCGGCAGCGAGCAGCCCGCCGGCTTCGCTGGATCCGGCGGCTGCGAGCGTGTCGGCGTCGAGGCCGATCGAGCCGGCCGAGGGCACGAGCGAGATGTTCGCTTCGTGTGTGCCGGCGAGTCCGTGCAGCAGGCCCGCGAGCCCTTCCTGCGAGGAAGCCGGCGCAAGGCTGGCCGGCTTGAGGTAGATGTGTGCGAGCGCGGTCGCCGGTGCGGCCATCAGCAGCTTGGAGTAGCCGCCGGCATGTACCAGTGCGCTGGCGCCGTGGGTGGTTTCGATCACGCTGTGCAGGCCTGATTCGCTGCCGATGACAGCGAAGCGGTCGATCAGCCCGAAGGCCACGCCGGCTGCGTTGACCTCGTAGGGGACGCCGTGGTAGCTCGTCGCGTGCGCGCCGGCCTTGCTGGCCTGGCTGCTCAGGAACGACTTCGCCTTGGCGCTGTTGCTCGTGTCGAGCACGATCGCGCCCTGGGCGCCTTCGGCGCCGAAGGCGAATGCGCTCGAGCCCGAGCTGCCGAGCAGGCCCTGCGCGAGCAGCGAGGGCAGGGCGCTGGAAGAGCCGAGCGAGGTGAAGAAGATGCCGGCGTGAGCGCCGAGCCAGGGCGCGATGTCGCGGGTGAAGCTCAACTGGGCGGAGCCGGGGGTCTGTAGTGCCGCGAGCAGTCGCAGGTACGGGTTGGCCTCGTGAGTGAGCGCCTTGCCGGCCGCGAGCGCGGAGGTCTTCGCGGCGCCTGTGGGTCGCACGCTGGCGCCCGCGTACAGCGCCGCGGTGGCGGGGACCGCGGTTGCCGGATCGGCGGCGGTGCCGCCGGGGTTGCTGGCGCCGCAGCCGGCAAGCACGGTGCCGAAGCTCGCCAGCAGCACCGCGCATGTGAGCGTGCGACGCGTCGCTCCGTTGCGGCGGCAGGGCGGCGAGGTGGTGGGGGCTGAGGTCAAGAGTCGGTTCCTTTCCGGGGGCCGGGCGGACACCCTGGCGAGGCGATCGTAGCGGCGCCGGCGGACTCCGGTGCAGGGTGCAGATATGCAACTGCAGTTTCAACTGGGCCGGCTGCACCCGATTTTGCATGTTTTCGCGGCTGGCGCATGCAGCTTGCATCGGCGCTGAAATCGCTTGTTAGCAGGGGTTTTCGCGCCAGAGACGGTGAAGGGAAGGAAAAGTGGGAGAAGATGTGCAAATAGGGTTGCATTGTGGGAGGAAGTGGGATATCTTCGCCGCAGCGAGCCGGGGTGGAGGAGCTCCTCCCACTCCTCCACCGCGGCTCGGTTAACAAGCTTTGGAGTTCTCCTTGGTCCCCTTCCGCGGAACCTTCGACCACACGCTCGACGCGAAGAACCGACTCACCGTCCCGGCGCGCTACCGCGCGGCGCTGGCGGAGGGCGTGGTGCTGGCGATGCCCGTCGACCTGAAGCCGTGCGTGGGCGTGTGGCGCCCGGAGGAGTACGAGCGCTACACGCGCCGCGCGCTCGCCGAGCTGCCGCCGCTGTCGCCGCGGCTGACCGAGCTTGAGCGCTTCTTCTACGGCAGCTCCCACGACGCCGAGCTGGACTCGGCCGGACGGATCATGGTCCCGGGCTTCCTCGGCGAGCACGCTCAGCTGGTCAAGGAGGTCGTGGTGGTGGGTGTGGGCGACCGCCTGGAGCTGTGGGGCAAGGGCGCCTGGGACGACCATCGATCGACGCTGCTGCGCGGCGTCGCGGAGGTGACTGCTCGTGTCGATGACGCTGCTTGAGCTGAGAGAGGCGCGCGAGTGCGACAGCCGGGCACCCGAGCTGGCGAGACGTCGCCGGGGTAAGGGTGACTCTGCGCGCGGCGCGCGTGCACGGCGCACCGGTGGACCCGCGGGGCAGGGCGCGCGCGCGGTATCTGGGGAGCCTGCGTCGCACACGCCGGTGTTGGCGAGCGAGCTGCTCGAGCTGCTCGACCCCCAGCCCGGACAGCTTGCGATCGACTGCACGTTCGGCGACGGCGGCCACGCGCGCCTGGTGGCTGAGCGCCTTGGCGCCTCGGGGACGCTCGTGGCGATCGACCGCGACCCGCTGGCCGAGCAGCGCTTTGCGGCGCTGGCGGCCGAGACGGCGTGCTCGCTGCGCTTCATCCGCTCGGGCTACGCGGAGGCGCTCGAGCTGCTCACAGGTGAGGGTGTGCGCGCGGACATGGTGTATTTCGACCTGGGCATGTCCTCGATGCAGGTGGACACGCGTGAGCGCGGCTTCTCCTACTCCTATGAGGCGCCGCTTGACATGCGCATGGACCCGGCGCAGCACCTGAGCGCGCGGGAGATCGTGGCGGAGTGGGACGAGCGCCAGCTGGCGCGCGCGCTGCGTGACTTCGGCGAGGAGCGACACGCCGGTGCGATCGCGCGTGCGATCGTGCGCCGCCGCGAGCAGGCTCCGATCGAGACCACGCTGGAGCTCGTCGAGACGATCAACTCGGCGCTGCCGGCGCCGGCGCGCTTCGCCGGTGGGCATCCCGCCAAGCGCTCCTTCCAGGCGCTGCGGATCGCGGTCAACGACGAGCTGGGACAGCTCGAGCGGGCGCTGCCGCGCGCTTGGGGGCTGCTGCGGGGGGGCGGCGTGCTCGCGGGCATCTCCTTCCAGTCGCTGGAGGACCGGCGCGTCAAGCGCTTCCTCGTCGAGCGTGCCCGTGGCTGCATCTGCCCGCCCGACCTGCCGGTGTGCGCGTGCGGTCGCGAGCCCGAGGCGGCGCTGCTTACGCGCCGCTCGGTCGTGCCTTCCGCCGGCGAGCTCGAGCTGAATCCCCGCTCCGCATCCGCGCGCCTGCGCGCGGCAAGGAAGCTGTCAGAGGACGGGGGGCAGCAGGCGTGACGCCGCCCGCCGCAGCAGCATCGACCGTCCACCGCGCCCGTGTCGCGGCGCCGCCGCGCCCGCGTGTGGCGCCGCCGCGCCCGCGGCGCATCTCAGGACCCGTCCGCCGGCCGGCTCGACGGCCCGCGCCCGCGACGCAGCCGTCGACTGCGGTCGAACGCGGCCTCGTGCTCGGTGTGCTCGAGGCGATCGCCGGCCTGAGCAGCCATCGCGCGCTCGACCGCCTGATCCGCGGGCGCATCTGGATCGCGCTGATTGCGTTTGCGCTGATCGGGATCGTGATGCTGCAGCTGCTGGTGCTGCAGCTGAACGCGAACATGGGGCGTGCGCTCGTGCGCGAGGCGCAGCTGCAGCGCGAGAACGCGGCGCTGAGCATCGAAGGCTCGGAACTGGCCGGCGGCGAACGCGTCGAGTCGAAGGCCGCGCGCCTGGGTATGCAGCTCGTGCCGATGGGCTCGCTGCGGTTCCTCACCTCCTACCCGCCGGCCGACATCGCGCGGGCTGCGGCAGCACTCAACACCCCGGTCCACACCGTCACTACGACGAGCTCTGGCGAAACGAGCTCGAGCGGCGCGTCAACGAGCACGGCCGGGGCCAGCGGTGCGAGCGCTGCGTCGACAGGCGCCTCAGGCGAACAGGCGCCCAGCGGCGAACAGGCGTCGAGCAGCGAACAGGCCGCAAGCGGCGAACAGGCGCCCAGCGGCGAAGCGATCGCGTCGGCCTCGACGCCGGCCGCGACGAACCCCAGCGCCGAAGCTGCTCCCACATCCGCGGCGACTTCTGCCGCGGGCGTTCCGGCGACCGCGGCCGGCGGAACGGAACCGACGGGGACGGGATAGGCACGTGGCCGGCGTCCAGCGCCGCGTGGGCGTGATCTTCGGGCTGTTCCTGGTGCTGCTCGTGGTCGCTGCCGGACGCACGGTGTACCTGGGCGTGCTGCGTGGCGGCACGCTGCGCAAGGCGGCCAGCGACGAGCAGCTGAGCTATGAAACGGTGGTCGCGCCGCGGGGCACGATCACCGACCGCAACGGGGTCGATCTGGCGGTCTCAGAACCCGCGCAGGACATCTCCGCGGACCCATATTTGATCACCGACCCGCTGGAAGAGGCGCAGAAGCTCGCGCCGCTGCTCGGCGACTCGCAGTCGAGCGTGCTGACCAAGCTCTCCGAACGCCGTGGCTTCGTGTACCTCGCGCGCTCGCTGCCGGCGGCTGCGGCGCAGGCGGTACTCGCGCTGAAAACCGCGGGCCCCAACGGCACGCAGGTCAAAATCCCGGGCATAACCGGCACGCCGGTGATGCGCCGGGTGTACCCGCGCGGGTCGCTTGCGGCGCAGGTGCTGGGCGTGGTCGGCACCGAAGGGGTCGGGCTGGCGGGCTTGGAATACTCGCGCAACGCGCTGCTGAGCGGACGCTCCGGTCAGCGCCGGGTGGTCAGCGATGAGCTCGGCCAGCCGGTGTCGATCAGCGAACCGCATCAGGAGCTCCCGGGCAAGTCGCTGACGCTGACGCTCGACACGAACATCCAGCAGCGCGCGGAAGACGTGCTGGGGGCGGTGGCGCGCGTGTTCGCCCCGAAAGACGCAACCGCAATCGTGATGGACCCGCGCAGCGGGGCGATCCTGGCGGTGGCGAACTGGCCGCAGGTGAACGCCAACGATCCGGGTCTCTCGCCGCCGGAAGCGATGCAGGACCGGGCGGTCGGCTTCGACTACGAACCGGGCTCGACGTTCAAGGCGGTGACGGTCTC
>Ga0182024_10001733_pt1 | contig 55370 bp, 47 predicted proteins | sample P32metaG_FD_120480 | JGI IMG/M metagenome (GOLD analysis project Ga0182024, IMG submission 120480) | Permafrost microbial communities from Stordalen Mire, Sweden - P3-2 metaG (Illumina Assembly) | ecosystem: Environmental > Terrestrial > Soil > Wetlands > Permafrost | place: Sweden: Stordalen...
ACCGCGAGAGCCATGGCGAGGAATGTGATTTCCAGCGTAACCGGAATGCCGGCAGCGAGAAACGGCAGGTAATCCCAGAGCGTTCTAGGCGGCGCGCTCACGGCTGACCCTCTGCCTCGCATTTCATCGCGGCCGCAGACCGGGCGACGGCATGCCAACTGGACGATGCCGTCGTCGACGGATTACGGAAGATACTGCAGTCCAGGTTCTGGCAAGATTCAGCTTCGGGTCGCCGGCTAGGCATTCACTGCTGAGAGGCGCAGGCCTGCGCCGCGGTCGCCTGCAGCAGCGTAGGCGGGGCTTCGAAACCATACTGTTCGACGATGGATCGGAATTCGCCCGACGATTTCAGCGCGGCGAGTTCGCTCTGAAACGCGTTATAGAGGTCGGTATCCTGTTTCCTGAATCCGCAGGCCGTAAAGGTCGGCTGGTCGTCTTCGATGGGGTAGGTGATCGCCAGATCGAGGCCGCGCTGCTGGATGATTTTCGCCAGAGCGGCGTGCGAGTCGAAGACGACCTGCGCCCGCTTGGCAATCAAGCCGTCCATCATCGCTGCTTCGTTGGGGAATTGCCTGAGGTTAGCCTGCGGCACGCCGACAGTGAGCATGAGACGGAAATCCGCGCCGCCGGCCATAACGCCCACGACAGCATTCTTGGTGACGAATTCCGCGATCCGCGTCGGCGGGTCCTTGAGTTCTCTCTTGAGGGAAACGATGGCACGGGCGTCGAGCGTCACCGGATCGGAGAACACGATTTGCTCGCAGCGCGCCTTGGTCACGGTCAGGGCCGCGGCGACGAAATCCCACCGCCCCGCTAGCATTCCGGGGATCAATTCGCCGTAGGTGGCAATAGACACATCGAATGCAGGAACGCCAAGCCGTTTCATAACCGTCTCAGCCAGCGTCGGCACAACGCCGGAGACCGTGCCATCGGGATTGACCGTGCTGAAAGGCAGCTGATCGGCAATACCGGCCCGAACCCGCTTCGCCTCCCGCAATCGCGCGAGCAGTCCTTGATCAGTGCCCGACGCGCCCTGCGCGAGCAGCCTTCCGGACCCAAGTGTCAAGGTCACGGCGCCGATGCCAGCCGTGACACGCCGTCGCGCTAGGACCTGCATGTCGCACCTCTGAGCGCTAGCGCCTCACGTCTGGCGCGGACCGTAATACCATTCGCGGAGCTTCGCATAAGTCATCGGTTCATAGAGCGACGGCCGCTCCGGACTCTGGCACGTCGGCAAGACCTCGATCAGCGCGTCGCCGCTCGGGCCAAAGAAAACCGGGATCGAGTAGCGGTCGACCTCATAGGTGTTGATCACCCGGTGCTTGGTCGACAGGTATTCGTCGTTGGTCCAGCGCACGATCAGGTTGCCGGTGTTGACCAACAGCGCCCCGGGAACGACGTCGACCTCGCGCCAGTGGCCTGAGGCCATCCGCACGGCGAGGCCGCGGACATCCTTCTGGGCGAGGAACGTCATCAGGGCATTGTCGGTGTGCGGCGCGATCCCATATTGGCGCTCGCCGACGTCTTTCTGCGGCGGATAGTATAGCAGATTCATCGAGATGTGCGGCGTCACGAAGAACTTGTCGAAATAGTCCGGCGGCAGCTTGAGGGAGGTGGCCCAGAGCGGCAGAAACTGGCGCCCCAGCTTCTCGATACGGCCGTGATATTCGAGCAAAGTTTCCTTGAAACCGGGCAGATTGTCCGGCCACATGTTCACACGCGCTCGACGCTGCGCCTCCGACATGCTGAGCCCGCCGGAGCCACCCTCGCGATTGATTGAGAACTTCGCCACGAGGTTGGGCTTGGCATCGGCGATGATGTTGATGTTGGTGCGCTGATAGTTGTCCTGGAAACACGGCTGGTAGCCGGATTTGAAGCCTCCGGCGTCGAAATACGGAATTGCCTTCTTGACCTCGATCGGCAGGGCGTGAAACCGCCGCGACTCTTCAAACACGCGACCGATGAGAGCCTGCGGGATGCCGTGACCCTTGAGATAGAAGAAGCCGACCGTTCTGCTGATATCGCGCAATTTTGCGGCAACCTGCTCGCGACCGCCCGGTTGGCCGTTCAGATATGGGGCAATTTCCAGGGTGGGGATTTCCTCGGTCGAGTCCGGATGATCCATCAGATAGATGGATTCTTCGTCCTCCCGCATCTCGCCCCTGACGTCACGCACTTTCAGGTCTTCCATCGCAGTCTCCCTCGATTGGCTCCGGCAAGGGCCAGAGGTTATTGCAAGTGGTTCAACGAGCAACACTATTGCGAGTTTTTTCCCTAATCTAGCTCGCCAGGCGCAATTCCCTGCGCTGCAGCAGGGGCATCACCTCGGCGTGAAAGATTTTGAGGCCCTTGATGTAGTCGGGAAAGAGCAGCTGGATGCTGTCGAGACCGCCGTTGGAACAGCTCTTTCAGTGCAGCATAGCTTTGGCCGCGCGGCGAGGCGGTGCCGATCCGCTTGCCCGCCAGCTCTTTGATCGAGCTGATCGAGGAATTGGCCGGAACCATCAGCGCATTCGAGACTGGCGGTGTGGTCCCCGCCGTCTCGTTCTGCCCGACGAGAACGATATCGAAGCCCTGCTCCTTCGCCGCCATTCCGGTGCCGGGGATCTGCAGCACGATGTCGACCGATTTCGCCTGAAGGATACTAATGGCTTGCGAGGCGAGCGGGATCTCCTCGATCGTCAGATCGACGCCGTGTTTCTTGAAGATGCCGGTCTTGATCGCCACCCAGACATTGGTCATCGCACCGAGCTTGTAGATTCCGAGCTTGACCGGGGCGAGTTCGCCGGCGCCGGCAGGGCCTGCCAGCAGCGCGGCAGCGGCCATCGCCGCTAAGAGATGCTTTGTCTTCATCGCTGCAGGGGGACCGCCATTTTGGATGCAAGTCACTGGCACATGTATTGCGTCTGTCGCGCCGTAAACAACTGGCCATCCGCAAGAACCGTGCCATTCCGGCGGCGTCTTTCGCGCGGTCATTTCTTGCCTGTTGGCGCGGAACTCGGGGGAAACTCGCACGCATCCGATGCCGTCGTCTGCAAGAATTTGGTGCAGCGCACACAAAATAGCGGCATCCCCGCGCCGCTTCGTGTGTCTTTGTCGCAATCGCTCGTGGAGATCGCGCGCCGCGATGCGACGCCGTATATCCGTCAAGATCAAAATGCACTGCAATGAAAGCGTGACGCTCATAGAACGCTTGAACCAATTGCGTGGTGTTGATTCGCACCCGCGTGATCGACGGGTGTTCCGTGGCGATAATTCGAATTCGGAAGTCAAGCATCGCGCTGCCAATCGCCCGGCGATGAGCAGTGGAGGAAACGATGCCCCAACATAGTGTCGAGCCAGCGTCGGCGCCGTGCCGATCGCCACCACGTGGACCATCGCCGAGATCGGCGATTTCGACGGCAACCAGTACGGGATCGCGCCGCACACAGACAACGCCCTGATGACATTTCTGGCGCAGAAGGACGTGAGCGGGCTCGCCGTTCGGATGCCCTCCGGTCACTGGCGTGCAGTCGACATCGTTCCCGGGACGCTGTTGGCGAACACCGGCAATCTTATTGTTCGCCGGACCAACGACGAATATCTGTCGACCGAGCATCGGATTATCAATACAAACGATGTAGACCGCTACTCGATCCCAGTATTCTTCGGTCCGAGCGGCGACGCGCTGATCGAGGTACTGCCGACGTGTCAGAGTCCGGAACGGCCGCCGCTCTACGAGCCGATCACTTATTTGGCGCTTCGCCGGTGGTATTACGGCCCGCGCGTATGATCCGCGGGCAAAAGCCTGCAGGCATTCTGACCCTTTCAGACGAGAAGGTTGTCGCGCAGCCTCGGTCCGGCGTATTTCCTTTTCGACAACCCCCGGCGCTGGATCTCCGGCACGACGTGATCGACGAACTCCTGAAGATTTCCCGGCGCGGAAAAGCCGCGCGCCAGCATGAAACCGCCGTTGGCGCCGGTCTCGAAATGCCATTGCTCGAGCTTGTCGACGATGTCCTTCGGCGTACCTGACGCCACGAGAATGCGTTCGGTCATGAATTTCCGGCCGAATTGCTCCACGGTCAGGTTCGGATCGGTGGTTTTGAGGATTTCCTCGAAACTGCCCCAATGCACGTTCTGCGATCTTACTTCCGCAGCGACGTCGACGAGCCGCATGTCGCGGCGGAACATCGAAAAATCAAGCCCATACATGGATGAGAGCTCGATCAGTCCTGCTTCCGGCGGAATCGAGTTGAGATAGCGCTCCTCCATCGCGTGGGCTTGCGCTTCGGAATCAGCGACTTGGATACGCACCGACCAGAGAATGCCGCTGTCGCGAGGCTGCCGTCCGAATTTGGCGAGCCGTGCATCGAGTTCAGCCCGATGCGCCTTCATGCTTGCGATCGTGCGCCGCGTGCTGAATTGCAAGTCGGCATAGTGCGCCGCGAGGTCCATGCCCGGTCCCGACTGACCGGCCTGGATAATGACCGGGCGGCGCTGCGGCGATGGCAACGCGGGCAGCGGTCCGCGAACATTGTAATACTCGCCTTCGAAGTTCAGGAGATGGACCCTTTCGGGAATGCCGAAGACGCCTTTTTGGCGGTCGAGCACGATCGCATCGGGTTCGATGCTGTCCCACAGCGCAAAACAGACCTGCAGGTGTTCTTGCGCGCGCTCATAACGCACGTCGTGCTCGATCATCTTCTTGTAGCCGTAGTTCGCAGCCTCGTTCTTCGAGCGCGAGGTCACGGCGTTCCATGCAATGCGGCCTTTTGTAACGTGATCGAGCCCGTTGAACACGCGCGCGACATGGAAAGGATGATGATAGGTGGTGGACATGGTGACGCCGAAACCGACTCCATCTGCGACGCGCGACATGCAGGGGATCATCGGCATCATGTCGTGGCGCGGCCACTTCGTACCGTAGCGAACGGCAGTGTGATGGTTGCCGCCATAATCCTCCGGAGTGCCCCCAGAATCGCCAAAAAAGAGCATATCAATGATGCCGCGCGCTGCCGTGCGGGCGATGTCCTCGTAGAATTCCGGGCTGCTGTAATAGGGGTAACCTTCCCATGATCCGGGCATCTTCCAGAGGTAATCCGTGTGGTAGTGCGAAAGATCGACGGCAAAATGAATCGTTTCGGTTTCACACATATAATACCTCGCGAGGGACGTATCCGGCAGACGCAATCCAACGATGTCTCGTCGAAGGATGTCGCGTTGAAGTGTGGACTGACCGTTGACGTTAAGGCTCGCAACTATACTATCCGGATCGCCGGGAACAATGCCGATCGCTTTCGGAGTTCCTTCGTCAAGTATGTTGCAAAGCTAAAGTCGCCTACGGACGGCTCCGACGGATTCAGGTAGGCCCATGGCAACCTCGTGTTCGAGTTCGGACACGCGCCGAAAAACTGCGGCGCACTTGATTTTTCAATTGGAAATTCAGCTATGCGCCTTTGCTCTCATGCTTGCCGCGATGGCGAATCCTGCCATTGCAACGGACAGTGGGCCGTGGCCGAGTCGGCCGGTCAGGGTCATTGTCCCGTATGGGCCTGGCGGCATCGCCGACTTATTAGTCCGCATGACCACGGAACGCATGGCCAAAATATTCGGTCAGCCCTTCGTACTCGTGAACCGTCCAGGTGGCGGTGGGGTCCTCGGCATCGAAATGGCGGTACGTTCGCCCAACGATGGTTACACTCTGGTGGAGGCCGGCAGCACACAATTCTCCGTCGTTCCACTGATGCAGCATCTCAGCTATGACCCGCTTACGGATCTGGCGCCGATCAGTATTATCGCTGAGAACGGCATGGCGCTCGCCGTCAATGCCGGTCTCCCCGTCCATTCCGTTCCGGAATTCATCGATTACGCCAAGGCCAATCCTGGCAAGCTCAACTATGGTACCGGCGGCGTCGGAACGAGCAGTCATGTGGTGCCGGCGGCGTTTGCTTCGCGCACGGGCATTGAGATGGTGGCCGTTCCCTATCAGAGCACGCCTGCCTCTATCCTGGGCGTCGTCTCCGGATCGGTCCAAGTATTTTTTGGAAACGTGTCGGACATCATCGAGACGGCTCGGGCGGGGCGCGTGCGACTGCTGGCCTTGTCAAACGCAACGCGCATAGCGCAATTCCCGGACATTCCAACCATCGCCGAGACCGTGCCCGGTTTTGTTATGACGGGCTGGAATGGTTATTTCGCTCCTGTCGGCACGCCTGACCCGATCATTCAGCAATTGTCCCGGGCGGTGGCTGCGACCTGTCGCGAGCCGGAAATCATCGCAGCCCTCCACAAGTTGAGCATCGAGCCCGTCGGCAACTCGCCCGAAGAGGTCGCTCAAATCCTTCGCAAAGAAGTGCCGATCTACGAAGCGGCGGCAGAAGCCGCCGGCCTGCGCCGCAGGTAGCGGTTCTCGCGGACCTGGTCGCGCGAGTGGAGAAAAGTGTGCTGAGATTCTTCATCGGCTTGTGTTTGGCACTCATGGCCCAAGCGGCGGGGTACGCCGGTGCGATCTCCGTTGAAGACTTCTACACAAATAAGGTTTTAACCCTTATTGTCGGCAACGGCCCGGGCGGGGGCTACGATGCTCTTGCTCGCCTGCTGGCGCGGCATTTGGGCAAGTACATTCCCGGCCATCCCGCAATTATCGTTCAGGACATGCCGGGCGCCGGCACTCTGGTCGCCGCCAATTACCTCTACAACGTCGCCCCGAAAGACGGCACCCAGTTCGGCTTGATCGCGCGCAATCTGCCGCTCATCAGTTTGCTCGGTCAAAATCCCAATGTACGATTCGACCCGCGCAAGTTCACTTGGCTGGGCTCGTCGTCGGATTTTTCAGATGATGGTTACGTTCTGATCGTACGCAAGAACTCGCCGGTAAAATCTATTGACGACGCCCGCCGCCCCGACGGTCCGACCCTTGTCCTCGGCGGAACCGCAGAGGGCGCCAGCAGCGCCGACGTACCCGAAATTGTTCGCGACGCGCTCGGCCTCAATATTAAGCTAGTTCTTGGATACCGCGACTCTGCCGCAATCTTCCTGGCCATGGAAAATGGGGAGGTCAGCGGCCGCATGGTCGAGCTGTCGTCGGTCCGTGCAACGCGCCCGCAGTGGCTCCAACCCGGAAGCGATTATCGCCTGCTCGCCATGTATGCTCGGGTCAATCGTCATCCGGACTTTCCCGATGTGCCGACGGCGCGCGAGCTTGCGCCCAATGACGCGGCGCGCGCGCTGATTGAGTTCACCGAAACGCCCTTGCTCACCATGGCCTGGCCGTTCGTGGCGCCCCCTGGCGTACCGGAAGATCGGGGCCTTGCGTTGCAGACCGCTTTTGCAGCCGTCCATCGGGATCGGAATTATCTCGCGCAAGCAGCGGCTCTCGACATGCCCATCCATGTGGTGAGTGCAGCCGACATATATCGGGCGATCGACAAACTTTCGGGCGCACCGCCGGAACTCTTCGACCACGTGCGGAAACTAGTAATCGGTAAAAAAGGCGGTTGATTGGCTGCTTTGAAATTTCGGCTAGACGGCAAAACAACTCTCAATCGGAGCGCTCCGCGGCAGGCGTCCTACCTCGACGAACATTTCCATCTGGCGCTGTGCAAGCCGCCGTTCGCTCTCCGTGAAAGTGAATTCCATGCGTGGGTAGCGCGCAGACATCAACAGTGCTTCGCGATCCCCACCATAGGACGCGAGGAATACGTCCGCCACCTCGTCGATATTGCGCTCGCTGTAGACGAACGACTCGCGGATTGCGCCGAGCAAGTCCGGGCGCAGCTTCGGATTTTTTCTAAACAAGGTCTCGTTCGCGGCAATGATGTGCTTAATCATCTCGTCAAAGCCGGTCAGCAATTTCCATGCGTCACCGTCCGTATACAAACATGCGGTATCGCTGGCCTGTTCGCCGTGATGGAAGAACTGGTCGAGGAGCACCACCGCATCGGCGTCGCCGCGCCGCAGCAGGTTGAGTAGGGTCTCCTGTGGACTTGCAATCCATTGCAACTGTGCCGGGTTCACCCCATACGCCTTGTGCAAGAGATGTTGATGAATGGCGTGCCGACCTTGATGGGTCGCCACCCGCCGGCCTTCGATCTCGGTCGGGCGCTGTAGCTCTCCCTGTCGTACGAACAGACCGTTGCCTTTGCCGGTCGATTTCCATTCCGTACAGATTCCGACAATTGGAGCGCCGCCCAGTCGACGCTCCAGGAAGTTCGGCAGATAAATGTTGGCGAGATCGACGTCGCCGCGGATCAGGCACTCCTCTAGCTCGCGACTGGGCGGATCGGGCACCTCAATCACAGTCAGTTCGAGATTGTGCACCTTTACAAGGCCGGCAGCCAGCGCATAGTAGATCCGAAACATCGAAAAGCGATTGCGGTAGTGTGCCAAGCGCAACTTCATGTTTCGACTCTCTCCGAGACTTGTTGCTTGCGACCCGTTGCACCTTGCAAAATTCTGCCGATCCAAGCCATCTGGTGGACACCATTTTCGCTTGGGCTTGTTTCAATGCGCTGCAGCGCGCCACGCTCAACCATACGAATCTATTTCAATCCCAAAATCGGGTGTAGCCTCAAAAAGCGTGCGCCGTCGCTCCTTTTTAATAGATTGTGATGATTCTGCCAAATGAAGCGGGAATCGCATGTGATCCAAGCTCAAAAACATGCAGATGTTCTTAGCCAACGAAATTCGAAGAATGGAAAGGAAACGTCCGGCGCCCCCTACACGCGCTCAGCCCAATGTCGCGGTTGGATCGCGTGTCACGAGTATCGCCGGTCAAAACGGCGATGCGCAACTGTGAAGACCGCATTCCTTCGCTGGCTTGCCGGCCGCACCATGAGTTGCGCGGACACCGTGATGCTTAGGGTTTGAATGTGATCATGACACTACTGAGTTGATGTCGTCCCAATCGATGATGCTGGCTGTTGACGCTCGAACAGCAACTCGCAATTAATTCGTATCTCTTCCGTTCATGGCCCGTCGCGTCACTTGATGCGACCCAGCGATATGTCCGGAGTTGGTGAACAGCGGAACGACTGGACCGCCGTCAAACCGGCGCGAATGACCAAACCCGCTCAGCCAATGAGTGATCCGGGGAGTGGTAACTGAGGAACCAACACGGCATGCAAACCGTCTTCGGCGGCGGGTGGGAGCTTAAATATCGAAGCGGCTTCAGTTTAGGTGATGGACAAAACAGACACCAATGGAGAGGTTTCCAATGGGAGGTATAGCCTCCAGCATCTGCTCGATCCCAAGGGCATCCTCAATCCCGGCAAGTTGCCGACGCCATTCTTAGACGTCGCAGTTGCTATGCGACCGGACACATGATTTCTGACTCGACTTTCGTAGAAACACGGCTCTATGCTAACGCCTGCTTCTATTCGCCATTGGGGTGGGGTGCAGGGCGCCATCCGGCCGCTCCCTTGTTGACCTTTCCGCCACGAGCCCAGCGCCGACAAACGGGGATCCAGCCCCGTTGGCGGCCCGCCAATTCCACTGGAGGATGACTGCCAATGAATGCGCATGACACAGCGTTGCAGAACACAGCGTTGCAGGGCACAGCGTTGCAGGGCACAGCGTTACATGACGTTACTGTGCGGGTGAATAGCGGGCACGCATGGGAAATGAAGAAAGGCCAGCGGGCCCGCATCAGCTTCCAGTCAATCGTGGACTTTGTCGTTTTCAACCGCGATAACCTCAGTGAGCGCTTCGACCAAGCGAGGACCAAGGCGAATCAGGGAAAGATTTATCTCTCTACCGGCGATCGCCTGCTCTCGAAGCTGAATACGACGATGATGACGATCGTAGAGGACACCTTCAAAGGGACCCACGATCTTCAGTACGGGATGTGCAGCGAATGCTCGTACACGAGCCGTTGGAACCTAAGGCACCTGCCGCCCTGGAATAAGCTTTACCCGGAATGCGGCATCACCTGTCGCGAAGACCTGCCATTGTGGGGGTGCTACGAAAACATCATGACGGCGCTGCAGAATTATCCCATCGTCCCGCTTGATATTCCTGCGCCATTTAACATCGGTCAGCACATGGAGCTCGACCAGAAGGGCAATCTTCAGTGGGCTGTGTTTGCCAAGCACAAGGAGCTTTTCGACCCCAATACGCACATCGATCTGCGCGCGGAAATGAATTGCTTGTGCGCGGCCAGCTGCGATCCGGGCAGCGGCAAGCTGGGCAGCTCCAAAGGTTTCTATTCGAAGCCCATACGCATTGAGGTATTCGAGCAATAGGATTCTCTGGGAGGGACCTCTTTCTGAGGACGGGCGGGCTTTTCCTGTTGTAGACCTGAGCCGCGTTTCCCGGGCGCCGTGCAGCACGAACGAAGCCCTGTTTTTGCAACGCAGACTGGGGATCATCAGGACTTTCGATCGCATCCGGGAAACGCAATGCTCGGGATGACGGGGCCGTCACCTGCTCGGCAAATTGCGGCGTCGTCCGGAGGTTCAGCGCCCGGGAATCCTCTCAAGAAGCAGCTCGAAGCCGCTTAGTTTCCGACGATGACGGGAGTGATGTCTTGAAACCAGCTACGCGCCTGGACGAAGCCCGACAGCTTCGGTGACAGTGCGCGCGGGTTGAGATCGCTGACGATGAAGACGCGCACCGCATCCGCGCTGGTGGTTTCGTGGATTTCGGCTACAAGCTTATCGCGTTCCGCCTCGTCGAAGGTGTTAAACGCTTTCAAGGCAAGTTCGTCGACCTTGGGATTTGAATATCCGCCCCAATTCGCACCATTGGGGGCCTTGTAGATGCTCATGACCGTCTTCAGGTAATTGAGAGGGTCCGTCGCACCGCTGCTGAAATTGACGGCATCGTATTGCGGATATTTCACTGCGCCTTGGATATAGATCGTCAGGATCGTGTTCCAGTCGAGCGTGTCGAACGTCACCTTGAACCCGACCTTCTCAAGCTGCTCCTTCACCAGCTCGTTCATCGGCAGCGGCTGCATCTGGCCCGATCCCGATGTCGAAATCGCGACCGTGATGGCGCAAGGGTAGCATCCGGCTTCCTTCAAAAGCGCCGTCGCCTTCGCCGGATCGGTCCGGTATTCGAAGGGATGGCCGTAATATCGCTGGCTCGGCACGAACACTCCATAGCTCGGGACCGCGACGCCGTTGAGCATCTCCACCATCTCGTCGCGGTTGATCGCGTAGTTTGCGGCCTGGCGCACGCGCAGATCCGCAAACGGCCCGCGCATGAAGTTCAACAGATACGGCCAGGTGTGCGGATAGACGTTGGTGACGATGTTCATGCCCGCGGACTTGAGGCGGTCGATGGCGTCCGGCGGCGGCGCCTCGACCCAATCGACCTGACCGGACAAAAGCGCGGCGACCCGCGTCGAGGCTTCCGGCATCGGCAACAGGACGACGCGGTCCTGCTTGGGGACGCGGTCGTGGTCCCAGTAATCAGGATTCTTGACGAGCTCGAGCCGCTCGTGCGGCACGGCCTTGTCGAACTTGTAGGGGCCGGTCCCCGCCGGCGCTTTCGCGTACGCCTGATAGTCGTTGCCCGCATTCGTCATGGCGCACGGCGACATCATCAGCAGGAATGGCAGGTTATAGGGGAATAACGACACGACAGTGTTGGTGTGAATGGCAATCGTGTGGTCGTCGATCTTCTCCACACTGGCGATGTCGTTGCTGCGGGAACGGGCGCGGGCAAAATTCAGCGGACTGAAGGCCGGGCTCGTCTTGGACGTCAATCTTTCGAAGTTCCAAATCGCCGCATCCGCATTCCAATCGCAGCCGTCGTGGAACTTCACATCGTGGCGCAGCTCGAAAATCCACTTCTTCGGATCGGCGGGGTCGGCAGACCACTTTGTCGCCAGCCCAGGCTTGATGTTGGCTTCCCGATCGCTGCGCGACAGGTCCCAGACAACGAGACCGTCGTAGAGAGTGAACCCGACGAAGCGATAACCTTCAAAGCCCTGGTCGGGTTGCCCGGCCCAGTCGGGGAGGTCGCCCGCAGTCATGGCGATGCGTAAAACAGACTCCGCGGCTGCCGTTTCCGGTTGGAGCGCCAATGCCGTCAATACCAGCAACAAAGCCGCCGCGGCCGACGTGAAAGCCTTGAGTCGGAAGGCCTTGTGACAATTGAGCATGGGGAGCACCTTTTCGCGCCGTCTTGCGTCCGGAGCCACTGCCTTTCCTGCAAGGACCGTGCCTTTGGGCGGGTGATGCCAATCCGCGGCATCCCGACATCGGCCGGGCGGCGGCTCGCCTCACTTTTTGTGCAGTAAGCCGCGAAACACAGCGCCTTCGTGCACTGTCCCTGGGCTTTCCGCCCGGAAGGCCGGCGGAACGCAGGCTTGTGGCCTCAGGGGTGGTCTTGGCACCTTACTTGCTCGGTTAAGAGCCGAGTTTCCGATGCACTCGTGACGGTCCGATGTGGCACTACGCAATTCGGCGGATCACGCTTGCCATCCCGATCGCTATCGGGGTGACGATCATCTGTTTCTGTCTGGTGTATCTCGCTCCCGGCGATCCAGTGCAAAATCTGCTGCCGCCCGACGCGACACAGGCGGACGTGACCTACCTAAAGCATGCCTACGGCCTCGATCAGCCGGTTCCGGTCCAGTATGTGAAGTGGTTGCTGCGCGCGCTGTCGGGAGACTTCGGCAGGTCGATACAGACCAACCGTCCAGTACTGGGCGAGGTGCTGCATGCGCTCGGCAATACGCTCTTTGTCTCCGTGGGCGCGGTGACCGTGGCCTTCCCGCTGGCGCTTATCCTTGGAACGCTGGCCGCCTATTACATCGGGCGCGCACCCGACCGCCTCGCGACTGGCGTCGCGGTGATCGGTATCAGCGTACCAAATTACTGGTTCGCCATCGTTCTCATCATCATCTTCGCGGTCGAGTTGCGCGTGCTACCGGCTGCCGGCATGGGCGCCTCAGGCTCCGCCGGCTTCAATCCGCTGCACTGGAGTGAGCTGAGGTACGCGGTGCTTCCGGTTTGGGCCACGGCGCTGGTGCCGCTCGGGATCATCACGCGCAGCATGCGGGCCACGGTCGCCGACGTCCTGTCGCAGGAGTTCATCCTCACTTTGCGCGCCAAAGGTCTTGGTGGTTTCGGTGTGCTGCGCCACGCGCTGCGCAACGCGCTGCCGCAGGTGCTCACCGTCATGGGCCTGCAGTTCGGCTACCTGGTCGGCGGCTCCATCCTGATTGAGACGATCTTCACCTGGCCGGGCACCGGCTTCCTCCTCAACAAGGCCATCCTGACGCGCGACATTCCGATGCTTCAGGGCGCCATGCTGGTTCTCGCGCTCTGGTTTGTGGTCATCAACCTCGTCGTCGATCTGCTGCAGACGGCGATCGACCCGCGGATCAAGCGTGGCTGAGGAACATCAATGAGGGACGCCACGCTTCCCTTGCCGCACGTTGCCGGAGCAAAGCAAGGGCCACTGACCGGAAGAGCGTGCGGCTATTGGCGGACCGTCGGCCGGCGCTTGCGCCGAGATTACGTGACGCTCTCGTTCGCGTCGGTCATCGCCGTCATCGCGCTTGCCGCCATCTTGGCGCCGCTCATCGCGCCGCACGATCCAAACGCCACCAGCGTGGCCTATCGCCTCAAGCCCATCGGCTACAAAGGCTTCATCCTCGGCACCGACGAACTTGGCCGCGACATGCTGACGCGATTGATCTTCGGCGGGCGCGTATCGCTTGTCATGGGTCTCGTCCCGGTCGGGCTCGCGACCTGCATCGGCGGATTCCTCGGCTTGGTCGCTGGTTTTACGGGCGGCTTTGTCAACACCTTGATCATGCGCATCATGGACGTGTTCTACGCGTTCCCATCGGTGCTGCTCGCCGTCGCCATCTCGGGAGCGATGGGCGGCGGCATTACGATCAGTCTCATCGCGCTGACGCTCGTGTTCATTCCGCCGCTCTGCCGCGTCTCCGAGGCGGCGACCACGCAGATTCGCGGCCGCGATTTTGTCGATGCGGCGAAGGCAAGCGGCGCCTCGAGCCTCTCCATCATTCTCCACCATGTGCTGCGGAACGTGCTGTCGCCGGTGCTTATCTACGCTTCGAGCCTCATATCGGTGTCGATCCTGCTGGCGGCCGGCTTGTCCTTTCTCGGCTTGGGCGTCGAGCCGCCGACATCCGACTGGGGCTTGATGCTCTCCACGCTTCGCCAATCGATCTATGTGCAGCCGGTCGTCTGCGCGCTCCCTGGGGCCGCGATCTTCCTCTGCTCGCTGTCGTTCAACCTGGTCAGCGATGGGCTGCGTCAGGCGATGGACATCAGGGCCTAGCGATGGCGATTGCGTTGCCACGACCGGACCTCCAGCCCCCACCGACAACCGACGATTCGCGCGACCGCGGCGGCAAGGCGCAGCCGCTTCTGATCGTCGAGAATCTGAGAAAGCATTTCCCGATCCGCGGCGGCGCGCTCAACCGCAAGATCGCCTCCATCAAGGCCGTGGACGACGTCTCGTTCGTCGTGCTCAAGGGCGAGACGTTAGGGGTCGTGGGCGAATCCGGCTGCGGCAAGTCGACTCTCGCCCGCGTTCTCATGGGCCTCGTTGCGCAAGACCAAGGCCGGATCATTTTCGACGGCGAACTGGTGGGCGGACCGCATGGACTGTCGCTGCGCGATCTGCGCCGCAACATGCAGATCGTGTTTCAGGACAGCGATTCCTCGCTCAATCCGCGGCTCTCGATCGCGGATTCGATCGCCTACGGGCCGCGCGTCCACGGCATGAGCCGCGCGCAGGCGCTGTCGCTCGCGCACGACCTGCTGCGGCGCGTCGGCCTTGACCCCGCATTGTTCGCCTTGCGCTATCCCCACGAACTGTCAGGCGGACAAAAGCAGCGCGTCAACATCGCGCGCGCGCTCGCGCTCGACCCGCGCCTGGTCATTCTCGATGAAGCGGTCTCGGCGCTCGACAAATCGATCGAAGCGCAAGTGCTCAACGTGCTGCGCCACCTCAAGGAGACACTGAATCTGACTTATGTTTTCATCTCGCACGACTTGAACATCGTGCGCTACGTTTCGGACCGGATGCTGGTCATGTATTTAGGCGAGGTCGTCGAGATTGGACCGACCGACGCCATCTATCGGGGGCCGAAACATCCCTATACGAAGGCACTACTGGAGTCGCGGCTGGGAGCCGATCCGCGTCACCGCGTCGAGGCCGCGCCGCTTGCCGGCGATGCGCCGAGCCCGGTCGATCCGCCGAGCGGCTGCCGCTTCCGCACGCGCTGCTTGTTTGCCGAAGACGTCTGCGCGAGCAAGGCCCCGTCGCTCGGCCGCTCCAACAATCACGGCGCGCATCTTGCCGCCTGCCACATGGGCGATCCGCAGTCCGGCCACAGCCGGGCATCGCTCGCGCCGGCGCCACTTCCACGCGTGGCCGACGCAGTCGTGTGCTGAGGGCAAAGCGATGCCAGATTGCGCACCGCAATCCGATCACCCCCTCGTCGAGGTCGACGATCTTCACGTCAGGTTCGCCGACCGCGACGAGATCGTGTGGGCGGTGAACGGCGTGTCCTTTAAGCTGACGGCGGGAGAAGTTCTCTGCATCATCGGCGAATCCGGTTCCGGCAAGTCGGTGACGATGCGGGCGCTCATGCGCCTTTTGCCGGCGAAGCGAGCGGTCATCAGCGGCCGCTTGCGGATAGGCGAATACGACATCATGGCGCTCGACGAGCGGCAATTGGCGACAATGCGCGGCGCGACCGTCGCCATGATCTTCCAGGAGCCGATGACGGCGCTCGACCCGGTCTATACGATCGGTCGCCAGATCGCCGAAACGGTGATGCGCCATGAGCGCTGTTCGAGCAGGATCGCAAGGGATCGCGCGTTCGAAATCCTGCAATTGGTCAAGGTGCCTTCGCCCGAACGTCGCCTCGATTCATACCCGCATGAATTGTCGGGAGGGCTCCGCCAACGGGCGCTGATCGCCATGGCGCTGTCCTGCCGTCCGCGCCTGGTGCTGGCCGATGAGCCTACCACGGCGCTCGACGCCTCCGTGCAGATTCAGATTCTGCTGCTGTTGCGCAAGCTGCAGCAGGAACTCGGCATGGGCATGATCTTCGTCACGCATGATCTTGGCGTTGCCGCGCAGATCGCCGACAAGGTCGCGGTCATGTACGCGGGCCGCATTGTCGAGTTCGGCAACGCCGATGACGTCCTGCTGCGGCCCCGCCACCCTTATACAATGGGCCTCCTAGCCTCGATCCTACTCGATCGTTCCCGCGAGCAACCTATCGAGGCTATCCCCGGCAGCCCACCAGACCTCCGCATCAGGCCCGAGGGTTGCAGCTTCGCGCCGCGCTGCAAATTCGCACGCGCCGCCTGCGGCGCGGCGTTTCCGCCGCCGCGCCTGGTCGCGTCGGACCATGTCGCTTGTTGCCTGCTGGTGGACGAGCTGCCGCTGCGTGAGGCATCGGTAGCCGAGCCCGTGGACCTCGTATAACAGCCATCTGCTGCAAAAAAGGAGCGTTCAAAATGGAGACGAAAGCGAAACTGCGGGTCGCGCATCTGTCGGGCCCGAATGCCACGATCCAGAATACCCCGCCGCTCGTCACCTCGAACAAGGCGCGGCAAAAATACAATCTGCCGCTGCTGAAGAACCAGGACGGTAGCACGTCGAAATTCGATGCCCTGCGGGCGCAAAGGCTGGCTGCGTCCGCCAAAGTTTACGTCGAACAATTCTCCGCTCACCCACTCGAACACGATGCCGCCGAGCTTTACGCGCCCGCCGATGGATTCATCGGCGCCGATGGCGCCTTTCACAAGGAGCGCCGCAGCGCGAGCGACAAGCCGGTCTATGAGGTCGAGCTTCGCCCGGATGACGGGTTTTATCCGCTGCCCTACATGGCGCGGCAGGCGGATGGCCAAGCCTGGGAGGAGGAATGCGCGGCCCCGATGGCTCCTGCCGACAAGGCGCGCCAGGGATTTTTTCCCGACGGATCGCGAAGCTTTGCAGAGATCGACCGGCTGTCGGTCGGCATAGAGGGCCGTGCGAGCGTGATCTCGTCGCTTGCCGAGGTCGATTTCTATCGGCTGCTGCCGCCCAGCGGCTACAAGAAAGGTCTCCCCGCCGCGCTTCGCACCGATGTCGGCGATGGCGACATCGCCCCCGAAGTGCTCGGCAAGGATTTCTTTCCGTACAAACCGCGCCACCTCGCGACGGCGCCGCCGCGTCCCGCGCTTGCCCGCGTCACCAACATCGCGCAACGTGTCATGGCGAGCGGCAAATACGATGGCGCGATCCTGACCCAGGGCAGTCCGGCGGTGGAGGAGACCGCGTATTGGCTCAATCTTCTCATCGATACGACCGCGCCGATCTGCGGCAATGCCGCGCAGCGGCCGCAAGGCCAGATGAGCAATGACGGTCCTCACAATATCGTCGACTCGCTGATTTACATCGGTTCGCGACTGTGGGCCGACGATCAGGGCCGCAATCGCGCCGGTGTAGTCGTCATCCAGGAGCAGCGGGCGTTCGCGGCGCGCGAGGTCATGAAGGCCGATGCACGGCCCGGCGGTTATGTCGCCACCGGCGGCCACGGCGGCATACTCGGCGGCGTCAATCATTTTGGCCTGCCGAAGTTGCTCTACGTCCCCGCTTACAAACACACCTACCTGTCGGACGTGAACACCAGCCGGCTGCCAGGCAAAGTCATGGCTGTGCGCGCCGGGCGCGATGGCATGGAAACCGTCGAAATCGCCATCAAGGGGCCGGAAGGCGAGATTTTGCCGAACGCCATCCCGTCGGTTTCGATCGTCAAGGATGGCGGCTATTGCGGCGAAGAATTCGGCGACGATCCGGAGCTCGAGCCCGATCTCGCGTTTCTGGTCGAGCACAAGCTCACGCTCGGCCGCCTCGCCGGTTTCGTCATTGAGGGCCAGGTTCCGTACGGCTCGATGACATCGCGGGCACGCCAGCAACACATGGAAAAGGCGGTGCTGAGCGGACTGCCGGTGGTCCGGGTGGGGCGCGGCGCGCCCGAAGGCTTCGCCGACGGCACGCCAATCTATATCTCCGGATCGAATCTCACCGCAACCAAGGCGAGATTGCTGTTGATGGCATGTCTGATGAAATTCGGCAGCCTGCCGGCGGCGCGTAACCCCGACAGCCCGACGCCACGCGAGCGGACGGTAATCGAGGCGGCGGTCGAGGTTTACCAGCGCGTTTTCGATACGCATTGAGACACCGACCAGGAACCCCGCTATCGGGGCACAGCGGACATGCCCGAACTTGCTTTAGCTCGATCCGGTCCTCGACCCGGCGGAAGTCCTATTTGCGTCTGCCCAGCGTGATCAGGTATTCACGCGGCACGGCGATGCCGAGTTCCGTGCGGTAGCTGTCGTGAAAGGCGATAAACGCCTTCTTCAGCTCAGCCCGGCGGCTGTCGTCGAGGCTCTTTGCCAAGGCCTTGGTCGGCCCATAGCCGGTCACGAAGGCATCCCAGGCCGCTGCGCCGTCGTGCTCGAAATAGGTGGCGATGCCCTGCTCAAACCGCAGATCGAAATCGCCAGCCAACAATGCCCGCACGCGATCGGTGTTGCCCCACTCGAACGGCGACGGTGGCGCCGGAGTGGATGGCGGCGGCATGAACGGGCGCATGACCTGAAACATCTTGAACACACCGCTGTCGGGCAGCCAGGTCGCAAGCGCAATGCGTCCGCCCCGCCTGCACACACGCGCCAGCTCGGCGCGGCGGCTTCCGGCCGTGAGGCAAACATCACGCGCCGAACGTCGATGTCACGCCGTCAAATGCCTGGTCCGCGAACGGCAACTTCTCGGCGTCGCCGATCCGATAATCGATTGCGAGGCCTTCCTTGTCCGCGCGCTCGGTTGCCGCCGCGAGCAGGTCGCTTGCGATGTCCACGCCGACCACGTCGGCGCCGCGCCGCGCGACGAGCCGTGATGTCCAGCCGGTCCCGGTGGCAAGGTCGAGGATTTTCTCGTCCGGTTTCGGGTCGAGACGAGCCACGCAGTGCTCCAACGCGGTGCCGATCTGCCTGCTGATGGCGTCGTAGGCTTCGCCGCCGGAGCTCCACATCGCCGCCGGTCGCTCGTTGTGGGGCTGGATGGACGGGTCGATCCTTCCCGCGCTCCCGGGCTGCGGGGAGCGGATGTCCTGGCGGATCGCGTGAGGTCTTGCCTGTCGACATGGCTGGTCGGAATTGGGTGTGGTCAGGGTTTCCCGCAATTACTGTGCGCCGCGCGGAGCGCGCTGCAAGGTGGAATGCCGCATAGGAAGTCGACACTGCAAGGCATCGAATCGTGTAGCCTAACACACGCGTCGGATCGAAGAAGGCAAGGGCGCGATCAAGTCGCTGCGGCTATCATGCAGGAGGTTCGCTCAATTCTTCAGCGCGGCGATTTGTTGATCGAACCAGGCAAGATCGTGCTTCCATTGCGACAGGTCCGGGAATTGCACGACCAAATTGGCAATGATCACGCGGCCGGCCATAAGGGCTTCGCTGGCCTTCGCCGGTTGCTCTGCCTTTAGATAGACTATCGCGAGGTCTGAATAGGACTCCGCCAGATCGCGCTGCCAGCCGGCATTGCCGGGATCGGACTTCGCCTGGCGGTCGCGAATGGTGAGGTACGCCTGATAGGAGGCCAGCGCCGCGGGCAGGTTGCCCTGCGCCACCTGCACGTTGCCGACCCGCTCGTACGACACCGCCAGACGGCGCTGCCAGTCGGCGTTGCCGGGATCGGACTTCGCCAGGCGGTCGACGAGGGCCAGGGCCGCCTGATGGGAGGCCAGCGCCGCGGGCAGATTGCCCTGCGCCACCTGCACGTTGCCGACCCGCTCGTACGACACTGACAGATCGCGCTGCCGGCCGGCATTGCCGGCATCGGACTTCGCCAGGCGCTCGGCGATGGCGAGGTACGCCTGATAGGAGGCCAGCGCCGCGGGCAGACTGCTCTGCGCCATCTGCACGTCGCCGACCTTGCTGTATGAAACCGACAGGTCGCGCTGCCAGCCGGCATTGCCGGGATCGGACTTCGCCAGGCGGTCGGCGATGGCGAGGCCCGCCTGATAGGAGGTCAGTGCGGCTAGCAGATTGCCCTGCGCCACCTGCACGTCGCCGACCCGCTCGTACGCCGCCACCAGATCGTGCTGCCAGCCGGCATTGCCGGGATCGGACTTCGCCAGGCGGTCGACGATGATCTGCGCCTCGTCATAGGTCGCAAGCGCCGCGTTAAGATCGCCTCGCTGGCTCTCAATGTCGCCCATTCCGAATTTTGCCCAGATAAGGTCGTCGTCCTCGGCGCCCGACTTTGCCGCCGCGATCACACGCTCGTAGGCGGACTGCGCCGCATCGAGTTGGCCGGCTTGTTGCTGAAACCAGCCATTCTGAAACATGCCCTCAATGTTCGAAGGATCGAGCCGAGCAGCCCGCGCGTAATAATCGCGCGCTCGCCCGGGAGCGGACACTGCAGCAATCGACGCCAGGTTCCGGTACGCCGATGCCGAATCCTTGGCGTCTTTGTCGGCACGCCTCTCCCTGTCCTCGGCGACTGCCTTTAGCAGCGGCTCCGCTTCTTCCGGTTTGCCGGCTTTGAGCAACGCGAGCGCTTGCGCGTAGCGGGGGTCTGCCGCCGCGCCTTCCGCGATGGCGGTGATCGCCTCGGTCAGGCTTTGCCTCGCGCCCGGAACCGCTGCCTGCGCCGGTGTGGCGAGACTGTACTTGTCAACCAGGGCGGAGATGTCCGCCAGCATCTGTTTCTGCTGATTAGACTGCCAATACAGCCCGCCTCCGACGACTGCCAGCGCGACGATCACCGCTGCGAGTGCCGCGCGCAGCCGCGCTTGCTTCCGCCGTTCCCGCTCGGCACGGCGGTACACGTCGTCAGGGGCGAGGCCGGTGAGGCCGGCCACGATCTTGGCGAGGCCGAGGTTCTTGCCGTCAGCGCTCTCGCGCAGATCGGGGCCGAGGATCGTAATGGAGCGCTCGGTGATGGCGCCGTCGGCGGTAAGCTCACAGCGCAAGGCTGGCGGAAAGTTCTCCGGCCAGCTGCCGCCAATGATGACAGGGATCACCGGCCGGTCCGGGTGGCGCGAGCGAAACAGCCGCACCTCCTTCGTTGACGGCGGGCCGGCTGGCCGACTCCGTGGAGCACAGCACGATGAGGGCCGCCGCCGCATCGAGTGCCGTGACGGTCGCCTCGGTCAGGGTATGGCCGCCAGAAAAGTCCTCCCGGTCGCGTAAGATGGACCGCAAAGTCTTCGGCACAGGCCCGACCGGCGTCTGCCGCCCGATCAGGTCCTTGTCGATGCGAAACCCCTCAAGCCGGCCATGCAGCCACTTGGCCCAGGCGGTGTCCCGGTGGCTGTAGCTCAGAAAGGCCAGGTACTTGAACGGAACCACCTCCGCCACGCGTTCCCTCCGCGTCCAGTCCCTTGGGGATCATTCCCATTACAATGAGAAATAATATCACGCTGGTGCCGTCCGAAAAGCGGTTGGAATTTGGGCGGCGCAGTCATCTGAAATCCAAATGATACTTTGCAGAGACGCAGGGCTCGCTCCCCCTCGCGAACTGGTGCAGAGGTCGAGTTCAGCAAGCTCTTTGCATCTCGGGAGGCGGCGCACATGGTCTCCGCTCTGCTCCCGCCCATACGCCCATTGTTTGTTTCAGCGACAGCCTGCGGCCGACTTTGTTTGTTTGAAGTTGGAGGGCCTGCGGCCCCCAGGCCGTCAAGGCAACTCTGCGGGGGGAAAACGGCGGGCCGTGTAGTCGCCCGAAGTAAGAGGGGCTCCGGCCCGCGCTACCCCGCTCGTCTTTCCGGCCTGTGACGGCCAACCGCCGCTCATCGGCGCTCGCCTAGTTCCGGTTGCATGCGCAACCGGCAAACTAGAAGAGAAAGATGAGAACCGATGTTTATCAGAAGATCACCGCTCAGATCGTCGCGGCGTTGGAGCAAGGCGTCCGGCCTTGGCATCAGCCGTGGAAGGCGGAACATAGCGCGGGACGTATCGCGCGGCCTTTGCGCGGCAACGGTATTCCCTATCAGGGCATCAATGTCCTGATGCTGGGTTGGAAGAGGGCGTGGCGACTCGGTGGCGATTTAGCGGCGAATGTCAGAAAACGCTCTAAGCTGAGTATTCGAAAAGTTTAGGTTAAACAAGATATTGGCTGGTCGGAGCGCCGAGATTTGAACTCGGGACCCCCAGTCCCCCAGACTGGTGCGCTAACCGGGCTGCGCTACGCTCCGAAAGTCGGCCGCACTATACTGAGTGATGTCTGGGGCCGCAACCTGCTCAACGCTTCTTGCAGCGTCACTTGACCCGCAACTTGGCCACGCGTAGGCACACTTGCCCGTGAGATTGTGCCGCGACGGCACGCGTGGCTCTTGATGCGTCGCCCCAACCGGATGACGTCACTCTGCCGTGAAGCGACTCTATAGCGCGACCATCAATACGCTGCGCGGGCTCGCCTATGGCATCAGGCATGAAGCCGCGTTGCGCGAGGAAGCGATCATCCTGGTCGCGGCCATCCCCATCGGCTTCCTGATCGCGCCGAGCGCGTCCTGGTATGTGGCCATGATCGGCGCCATTCTGGTCGTGCTTGCCGTCGAATTGCTGAACACCGCGGTCGAAAAGCTTTCCGACCATGTCACCCGCGAGCCGCATCCCGACATCGGCAGGATCAAGGATTTCGGCTCAGCCGCGGTGTTCTGTTCGCTGTGCCTTGCCGGCCTGGTGTGGCTCGCCGCGATTGCGGTGCGTTTCGATTGGGTCCGATAGGGCCGGGAGCAGGGCCCGCGCGCCCTCGACCCTCAGGGTCGCAGCGGTGACGTCCCAACGGTTGTACTTTCAGATGATGGCGGCTACTTGGCGAGGGCTGCGGCACCATCGCGACCTGGCGCCGGTTCGCTTCGGACGGCTCGGCGCGGCGTCTTGCGATTGAGCCAGCGCGTCGCGGGCGCCTCGAAGCACCAATAGGTCGCGATTGCAATCAGCAGCGCGATAGCCATTCCGATCGGAATAAAGGTCCACAGCGACAGCGCGCCGAGCGGTCCCTTCATCCAGACCATGGAGAGTGCGCGCAGCACAAACGCGTGCACCAGATAGAGGCTGTACGAGGCGTCGCCGATCAGCAGCGCGGCTATCCAAATGCGCCGGTTGTCGTCCGCCTGGGGGCCGAGCGCAAAGGCGATCAGGATCAGTACCGCGGGCACCGCGCTCGCAAGACGCGGCAACAGATCGCTTTCGGCCCCGGCCGGAAGCGGGATAAGGAACACCACGCCAAATCCGATCGCCGCCAACGCTGCCGCCGAGAATCCGGACAGTCGCACGCCGCTGTTGAAGGCAATTCCGACGGCGGCTCCGAGCAGGAAGCCGAGCACGATCGGATCGCCCCAGAAATTGAGCGCGACGCCCGGAAGCAATCCGGCGGCCCGCGCCGCAACCAAAACTCCAAGCGAACCGAACAGCACGGCCAAGCCGATGCGGCGCCGGAACAGCAGAGCGACGGCGAACACGACGTAAAACAGCATTTCAAGATTGAGCGTCCAGCCGGGTGTCGCCAAAGGCCGGGCGTAGCCGGTCACGCAGTCGTAGGGCCAAAACAGATAGGACGCGGCGATGTAAAGGTGATCGCCCGGCGGCGCTTTCGACAGGGCCGGAGCGGCCAGCGCCGCGGCGAGCGCGACCGTCGTCACCGCCCAATAGAGCGGCACGATCCGGATGACGCGCCGACGCATGAAATCGACTGCGCCGGAGGCCGAGCCGAAGTTCTTCGCGCTCGTCACCACCATGATGAAACCGCTGATCGCGAAGAACAGCGGCACCCCGAATCCCCATGCCGTTTCGTCGAACAGTTTGCTGCCGCCGACGGATTGCGAGAGACGTTCGGTCTCGATGCCGCAATGGTCGACGACGATCATGAGGGCGGCGCACGCCCGCAGGATCTGAATGTTCGACAGTTTCATGGCCGCATCCGGGACGTCTCCGCGTGCCAATTGTACCGGCGCACGCGTTAAGAAGTGTTTTTCCTCGCGTTATACTTAAAGCGTTGAGTTAATGCGGCTTGTTCCGGCGCGGCCGGCCGCTAGGCGCCGCTCGCATGGGGCAGAGACGCCGCCCGGATCGGTCCGCGGATAAGCGCGATCGCAGAAGCCAGCGCGCCGCAGGCATAGACCGCGGCGTAGGCGGCGATAAAGCCGACGATGTCCCATTTTGCCGCCACCGCGAGGCCCGTCGTCAAAACCATGACAATGGCGACGCCAGCGCTGATGCGGGAAATATCCCGAAAGAAGCCGGCATATTGCAGCAGCGACTGCGACACGATCTGCACGAGATTTGCCAGGAGCAGGGCGATGAGGATTGGCGTGACCGCGGGCGGCACGGTTGCCGCCGATCGCAGCAGGAAATTGAACAACGGGCCGGCCGCGACAATCAGCAATGCGCATGCGAACGCCACCGGTATGCAGCAGAGTCCGGCCGCCATCAGGGTCGCCCGCACCAGCCTTGGCGCGTCGTGCGCCGCGAGCGCGCGCGTCTGTCCGGGAACCGCAAGATCGCACGCCGCGGCATTGATGACGCCGGCGCCGCGGAAGATCCGCATCGTGGCCTCGAATATGATCACAGGCGCGCCGAGGCCGAATGTCAGCGGCACGACATAGTAACCGAAGGTCTGGGTGAATAGGTCGCTCAGGGCAAAAGTGCCGCTGCGCACGATTGATTTTCTGTTCGAGCGAAGAAATTCGACGAGCTCGGCCGGCAAGCCCCGCAGCCGCGGCGCGAGCGCGCCGCGCCGCAAAAGCCTGGCCGCCACGGACGCCAGCACGACGAGCCACAGTGCGTTGGAGCCGACGAGAAATGCGGTGAAGGGCAGCCCCCATAGCATCGCGAGCATGATCGCAGCGTGGCCCAGCCGGCGAACGAGCTCGAGCTTTTCATAGAAAATGTATTCGTCGACCGATATCGCGATGTTGCGTAGCGTGAACCAAGGCAGATTGAGCGTCACGTACAGGAAAAACAGAGCCAGGTCCGCAGCGCCAGCGACCGAATATGCCGGCCGCGCGACCATCGTTGCAAAGCACGCTAGCGATCCGGCCACTGCGAGGAATACGTAGAATGCGGTGACCGCGCTGGCCTGTCCCGCCGAGTGATCGTCGGTCCTGCCCGCAAGGTAAGCCGTGCGGATCTGCACGAACAGGATTTTGGCGAGCCCCAGATCGCAGACCCACAGCGAGTAGCCGATCGCTGCGAGCACGATGTAGATCGAGAACTGCTCGGGAGTGAGCACGCGGGCGAACACGAAGGTTTGAATGAGCCCGATCGCGAACGCGCCCGCGGCGGTCGAGGAGCGAAGCAGCAGGAACGGGACGGAGATCAGACGAGAAGGCCGTTGCTCCGGAGTCGCGGTTTCGGTCGACAGCGATGCGACACTCACGGCGCGAAGCTATTTTCGGACAATGATATAGGCAAAGCTCGCCAGCGCACGCCAATCTCGGCGGCGCACGACGCCGGCAAACCATTCATGCACGTCGCGCACCATCGGCACGTACTTGTAGTAGCCGTGTCCATAAAACGGCAGGACGGCGATTTCGCGATAGCCGATTGTCGACAGCATGGGCCGCATGCGCGACTCGAGCGCAAAGCACCATGAGTAGACCGGCGGGAAAACCGGGTCCTCCTCGCCGCGCCGCTCCGGGCGCAACGTCTTGACGATGGCGGCGCCGAGTTTGTGCGGCAACAGCCAATTGACGACGAACGGCGGCGCGTAAAGCGTAGGAATGAAAGCGAGCGCAACGCCGCCGGGCGCCAGCAATTGATAAAGGTTGGCCCAGGCGCGCCGCCCGTCGGCGACATGCTCGAACACCATGCGCGAGAAGGCGAGATCGAAGCTGTTGCGCAAATGGCCGACGCTCGACAGGTCGCCGACAACGTCGAAGCAGGCGGTCGGATATCCCTTCGGCAAGTACGCGAGCTCGGCGGGATCGATGTCATTCAAGGTCAATTCGGCGCCGAGATCGTCAAGCTCGGCCAGGTTGAACAGCGGATCGCGGCCGCCGCCGATTTCGATCAGGCGACGCGCCTCGAGCCGCTGGCTGAGATCGCGCACCACGCGCTTGTAGTTGTCCCAGGCCCAGCACCAATGCGTTTCCACGCCGAGCGAAGCGATCGCTTCGGCGAGAACTTCCGGCTTGGCGGCCGCCGCGCGGCTCAATCCTGCGGGCGCTGTCGGCGCCTCCGGTGCAATCGTGTCGGTGATCGTCATGTCGCGACCTTTTAGGTCGATCCTGAGGCTTTTGGATAGCTGGGCCGCCATTAAAATGATGTTAACTTCAACATGTTCGACGACGAGCGAAGCAGCGGTAAAGCCGAACCGAATTGAAACCGGCAGCCGTGCCCGATTTTCCCGTGAATCCCACCGCCCGCGGCGCCCGTGAGGCGCACGGAGGCAGGCGAGACGCTAACGCGGCTTTAATCGGCCGGCGCTAACCAACGCTTGCAGTCGTCCGAAAAACTCGACCATTGCGTTCGCGCCCATGTCTGACATCCCCGCGCTTGATCGGCCGATAGCCCGCGACGCCGCGAGTTCCACCGAGATGCAGCCCCGCGACACATCGCCCGAGCCCACTGAGGCCTCGGTGGCGATGCCGGATATCGCCATCAATGGCCGCTTCCTGACCCAGAGCATGGCCGGCGTGCAGCGCTTCGCCATTGAAACCGTCAAGGCGATCGACGCCCTCATCGACAGCGGCGAGTACGCCGCGCTCAAAGGCCACATCGAGATCGTGGCGCCGAGGACGGCGCGCGAGTTCCCGCTGCGCCACATTCCGGTCCGCCGCTGCGGCCGCAGCGAAGGCTATTTCTGGGAGCAGGTGGAATTTCCGATCCATGCCGGGGGCCGCTTGCTGCTCAATCTCTGCATGCTCGGCCCGATCGCGGTGCGCCGTCAGATCGTAGTCGTGCATGACGCCACCGTTCGCGCTTTCCCGGCAAGTTTTTCCCGGCTGTTTCGCGCTGCTTATGGCTTTCTCATTCCGCAGCTGTGCCGGCGGGCGGATTGCGCCGTGACAGTCTCGGAATTCTCCCGCCGGGAAATCGGCCGGTGGTACGGCGTTGACGCCGGCAACATGCCGATCTGCTTCGAGGGCGGCGATCATATTACAGCGGTTGAACCGGATCATTCCATCATGGACCGACTCGGCCTGCGCGGACGCAGCTATTTCCTCGCCGTCGGCGTCGGCAGCAACAACAAAAATGTCGAGACCGTGCTTGCCGCGTTCAACCGAGCGGACTTGCCCAACACGCTGCTCGTGCTCACCGGCAAGCGCGAGGCGAGGGTGCACGGACGGCAAACCGAGGTGACGTTGCCCGGCGTGCGCACGGCGGGTTTCGTCTCCGATGGCGAGTTGCGCGCGCTTTACGCGGAGGCGCTCGGGCTGGTTTATCCCTCGCGCTACGAGGGCTTCGGCCTGCCGCCGGTCGAGGCGATGATGTGCGATTGCCCGGTGATCATCAGCGACCAGCCGGCGCTTGTTGAAATGTACAGCGGCGCTGCCTTGCAATGCGGCATGGACGATGTCGAGGAACTCGCGCGGCTGATGCGTCTGCTCGCGGAGGATCCGGCGCAGCGCGCCGCGCTGGTCGCAGCCGGCCGCAGCCGCGCCTCGCGCTTCACCTGGCGCGCGACGGCGCGTTTCCTGCTCGATCTCAGCATGGAACAAGTCTCGCGCTGAGCGGGCCATTGGTTAATCAGGATTGGCAAAATTAACTGCGCTGGGCGGGTTTTGTTGCCACCTCAAGCAGATGGCGTTACGCCTCAGGGTTTCCGAGGACGGGCGATGACGCCGTCGTTTTCGATTTATCTGGACCTTATTCGTGCGGCCGCGGCATTGCTTGTGCTGTTCTATCACGCGTCGAACGACGAGTTCGGCGGAGCCTGGCTGAAGCCCGCTTTCTCCCATGCCGGTACGCCCGGCGTGATCATCTTCTTCGTCCTTTCAGGCTTTGTGATCTCCTGGACGGCGGCGACCAAGGAAAAGACCTTCAAGGTCTTCATCATTAACCGGCTGGCGCGGCTGTGGTCGGTGGCAATTCCGGCGTTGGCCGTGACCTTGATCGCGGACACGGTCGGTTTTGCCCGCTATCCCCAGATCTATCAGGGAATTGCGGACTGGCCGGCGCTGCTTGCGCATCCGTTCGAACAACTGGGAATGTCGAGCGTCTTCCTCAATCAAATCTGGTTTCTCGACGTAAGGCCGCTTTCCAACAATCCGTTCTGGTCGCTTTCCTACGAGTGGTGGTACTACGCTGCCTTCGGCTCATTCATGCTCATTCCCGGGCGCGCCGGTTGGTTCTTCGGCGTGGCCGCGCTGGCCATCATGGGACCGAAAATCTGGCTGTTGTTCCCGGTCTGGTTGATGGGCGTCGCCGTCTACCGCTGGATGAAGTCCGGCCGCGAGTTTTCGACCGGCCTGGCGGTCGTCCTGTTCGCATCCCCGATCGGGGTTGTCGGTGTCCTGGCGCTGGAACGCGCCTTGCATCTCAAGGAGCGGATCGAAGCCGTGATCGACCACCATTATCTATCGTGGTCGATCATATTCGTCCCGGCAATCCTGTTCGGCGCGCTGGTCGCGTTGAATCTGGTTGCCTTCCCTTCGCTCGAACGCTTTCTTGCGCCGACGCTCGAGAGGTTCGAGAGGCCGATCCGCTGGGTCGCGGGCGCTACGTTGTCGCTTTACCTGTACCATTATCCGCTGCTGTACCTGTTCGGTGCGCTGTTCAAGGTCGAGCCCAGTTCGCCCTTTTGGGTCAATCTTGCGATCGTTGTCTGCACGCTCGCCTGCTGCTTCGCGCTGAGCGCGGTCACGGAAAGCAAAAAGCGGCTGGTGCGAAGCTGGTTGGAAGCCCTGTGGTCGTTGCTGGCGCCGAAGCGCCGAGCATCGACAGGCTCCGCCGCGCCCAAACTGGCGCCTTACTCATAAGTCCGTCGATCTTGGGTCACGAAACCGCTGGCGCCGGCTCGGCGAGGTCGTGATACGACGAACGCCAGCGCAACTTGATACTGGCCGCCGTCAGTCCCCAGATCATGCCGAGTATGAGATAGAAATGGCGCCAATGGTCGGTGTCGACGATCAGGCCTTCGACGACCTCGCCGACAAAGACCCCATAGGCGGCGGCGAGATAGGGTTGCCAGGGAGCGGGCAACCGCGCGGCGCGCAAGCCGACCACCAGCGTCATCGCAATCAGTGTCAGATAGACCGTGCCGCCAAGCCAGCCGTAGACCAGAAAACTCTCCATGTAGACGTTGTGCTGCTGGGTTCCGTAGGTATGGAAGAATCCGAACGGCCCCAACCCGTTTGGGTGCTCCATAATGACGCTGAGCGCGAGTTGCTGCAGCGTGAAGCGCCCGCCCGGCCCGACGTCATAATCCTGAACCGCCTTGGCGCGCTCGACGAACATTTCGTTGATGGAGCCAACTGAAATCATCGCCAGGACGAGCACGCTGACGGCTGCTGCGGCGAGGGCGCTGAGCATGACAATGCGGGCGCGCTGGCGCGGCTCACGCGTCGCCGCAAGCAAAAGCATGACGCTCACCGCTGCCGAGATCACGAAATGAATCCAGGCGCCGCGGGAGAAGCTCAAGAACAGGCCGCCCAAAAGCACGGCCATGGCCGAGATTCGCAGCAGGCCGATGCCGCGCAGCAGCATTGCATTCAAAAGCATCAGCAGCGGAAAGATCAGGAACGGTCCATAGACGTTCGGATCCTTGAACGTTGCGCTGACGCGCGCGCTGAACGCCGGGCTGTTCGGGGGGATATCCAGAAAGATTTCGGCGCCCGGCACCAGGTGAAAGAATCCCACCAATCCGGCCGCCGTCGCGATCAGCGCGGAAAGAATATAGGCTCGCCGCACAATCGACAATCGCTGCGCGTCGCCGTCGCTGAACAAGCAGGCAAACAGGACCGCGGCGACGTCCAGATAGATCGAGGTGCCTGCATATTGTATGGCTTTTATGTCGTCGCCGACCTGGATGAGCGACATGAGGACGCCGAGGGCCCAGACCAACAGCAACACGAACAGCGGCACCAGCATGCGTTCGAAGCGGACGTGGGCGACGACGCACGCCATCAGCAGCACGAGCATCATGACATCGTGCGGCGAAGGTTCGATGAAGGCCAGCGAACTGGTCAGGATCGTGATGAAGAGAACGACATTCAACAGCCGCTGCGACAGCGCGGAGTAGTCGCTGCGAGCGTCCGCGGCGAATGCGGCCGGATCCAACGCCACCATCAATAGGCGCTTTCGGTGCTGGCGAGCGCGAACGGTGTTTGCGCCACGATGTACAGATCGAACAGCAACGACCAGTTTTCGATATAGTAGAGGTCGTGCTCGACGCGGCGCTGGATTTTTTCGTGGCTGTCGGTCTCGCCGCGCCAGCCGTTGATCTGGGCCCAGCCGGTGATGCCCGGCTTGACGCGGTGGCGGGCGAAATAGCCGTCGACCGCCTCGTCATAGAGCCGGTCCTCGGCCTTGGCGTGTACGGCGTGCGGGCGCGGGCCGACCAGCGACAGATTGCCGGTGAACACCACGTTGAAGAGCTGCGGCAATTCGTCGAGGCTGGTCTTGCGGATGAAACGGCCGACGCGTGTCACCCGCGGATCGCCCTTGGTGACGAGCTTGTCCGCGGTGGCATCGGTCTGATCGGCATACATCGAGCGAAACTTGTAGACTTCGATCAGCTCGTTGTTGAAGCCGTAGCGCTTCTGCTTGAACAGCACCGGGCCGCGGCTGTCGAGCTTGATCGCGAGCGCGACGAGCGCCATGACCGGCGCCGCGCAAAGGAGCGCCAGCGAGGCTACCAGCTTGTCGAACAGCCATTTCATCACGACGTCCCAATCCGCGATCGGCCGGTCGAACACGTCGAGGACCGGGACGTTGCCGATATAGGAATAGGAGCGCGGCCGGAACCGCAGCTTGTTGCTGTGCGCCGACAGCCGGATATCGACCGGCAGCACCCAGAGCTTCTGCAGCATCTGCAGGATGCGGGCTTCCGCCGAGATCGGCAAAGCGAAGATTACGAGATCGACGCGGGTGCGCCGCGCGAACTCGACGAGTTCGTCGACGGTGCCGAGCTTGCGCACGCCGCCGCTCATCGCCACGCTGCGGTCGTCGCCGCGATCGTCGAATGCGCCGATAACGTGTACGTCGGAATCGCGCTGGGCGGCGAGCGAGGCGATCAGCGAGTCGCCGTTCGCATCCGCGCCGACCACGACGGTGCGGCGATCAAGCCGCCCCTCGCGGGTCCAGCGCCGCACCAGGAGGAACAAAGCGCGGCGAAATGCGATCAGCGTGCAAAGCCCGAACACGTAGAAGGCGCCGAGCCAGACCCGCGAGAAATAATCGCCGGACTTGGCGAAGAACGAGGCGCTGATGGCGATCAGAAACACCACCGACCACGCCGAGGCGAGCCGCATGTATTGTTTCTCGTGGCCGCGAAAGGCCTGGACCTGGTAGATGTCGGCGGTCTGAAACGCCAGCAGCGCCAGCAGCGCGATACCGGCGATGCCGCCGACGTAGTACCAGGCAAAGCCGCCGACCGGGACCACGTAACACAGATAGATGCCGAGCCCGACCAGAACGACCAGCGCGACTTCGATCATGCGCACCGAACCGGCGAGCACGATCGGCGAATAGGCCCGCGTCGAACGTTGTGCGACGACTTCCAGCGCGGCCGACGACAGCGTTCTGGTCTTGGCGCCGGCGCGCGGCAGTGCCGTGATCGCCGACGAAACCGCGGACGTCGCATCGAAGATCGAACTGTGTTCGGGCCTGGACATGGTTAACGCAAACTTCCCTAGCCACAATATAGGGATACTGAACTACGCCTGCGGTCTCGGCCGCAAACATAGTGAACAATCTTCAAAAATTGGTTTCCCGAAATCGCCTCTCGCCGCGCGGCGGGGGAGCGAGGAGGGTGCAGTTAGGTAAGCTGAGCGAGTTTTCGCAGCGCCAGCGCTTCGCGGTAGGCGGCTAGGCCGCCGTCGACCATGGCGCCGACCGAGAAATCGCTGCGCACCCGCGCCATGACCGCCTGCGCGACCCGATTGAGTTTCGCCGGATCGTCGAGCGCTGCGGTGATCGCTCCGACCAGCGCGCCGATGTCGTCGGGTGGGATGAGATGGCCGGCCTCTTGCCCGAAAATCTCCGGCACGCCGCCGACGTTGCTGGCGATGATCGGAATCCCGGCAGCCGCTGCCTCCAGCACCACATAGGGCAGCGACTCCGCGCGCGAGGGGATGACGAACATGCGGCCCATGGCGAAGGCTTCGCGCGCCGGGCAATGGCCGATGAAATGAATTTGATCGGCCAGACCGAGACGCTCGGACTGCGCCTTGAGCTTCGGGCTCTCCGGTCCTTCCCCGGCAATGGTCGCGGTCACGCGGCGGCCGGATCGGCCGAGGATCGCGATCGCCTCGATGAGCAGATCGATCGCCTTGACCGGCCGCAACTCGCCGACGCAGACGATATCTGTGGCATCGGGCCGCGCGGCGATGGGCGCGAACTCGGCCTGGCCGATGCCGTTGCGCACGACCCGCACCATTGCGCGCGGCCGGCCGATCTCGGCGCGGAACAGGTCGGCGATGTAGCTGCTTTCGAACAGGAACAGTTCGGTGCGCCAATTCAGCAGCCATTCCAGCGTGCGATAAAAACCGCCGCTGATCGTGCCGGGAGAGTACACCAGCGAGCCGCCGTGCGGCGTGTAGACGCGGATGGCGTCCCCGACGCCGGCGGCGAGCCGCGCCAGGCCAGCCCCCTTGGCGCCATGCCCGTGGAGCACGTCAGGCTGCACCGCCCTGATCCGTTCGCGCGTCAGGCGAAGCGCGCGCAGATCGATCGGATTGAGCTGCCGGGGGATGGCGACGCGGGCGCATCCGAGCGCAAGACGCGGCGCCAGCTCGGCGAGCGCGGCTTCGGCGCGTGGGCCGCCGGTCGTGCTGTCGACGATGAGGCCGACGCGATGGCCGCGCGCGGCCTGGCCATGCACCAGATCGACCACATGCCGAAATAGCCCGCCGAGCGGCGCCCGCAGGATGTGCAGGATTTTCAGGCTGGCCGGCGCGCTGCCGGTCGCCGCGGCAGCTCCCGGCGTCACCCGCGCGACCGATGTGACGGCAGGGGCAAGCGCTGAACTCAAGGGCCGCAATTCGCCCATGGACCGAATCCATAAAGGTCGTGGCAAAGTGTTAAGCCCGATTGATACCGCTCGAAGTTAAAAAAGCCTCACGGGCGGAGCGGATGCGACGTAATGAGCAGCAAACAGGCCGCTTTAACCGGATAGCAACCTTAATAGTTTGTGATCGTTGTGGGCGTTTCGGTCCCGCAGTAGGTCGGCGTTGCGTCGGCGGTAGGAGTAAGAGATGAGCGTTGCGTCACAGTCGCCTCAGTTTTCGACGAGGGGCCGCTTCCTCGACGCGCAGTTGGACCTGCCGGCTCTTGGCGCCGCGCTCTGGCGCCAGAAATGGACCATCCTGCGCCCGACCATCCTGGTCGCGCTGATCGCGCTGGGCGTGGTCCAACTGCTGACCCCCCGCTATCTCTCCGAAGCGCGCGTCATTATCGAGGGCCGCGACAACATTTTCCTGCGCCCGGACGCCGACAAGGACGTCGACCGCAACGTCGTCGACGAGCAGGCGGTCACCAGCCAAGTGCAGCTTCTTCTGTCCCGCGATCTCGCCCGCGACGTGATCGCCAAGCTAAAGCTCTACCAGCTCCCCGAATTCGATCCGGTATTGGCCGGCGTCTCGCCGTTCAAGGCCGTGCTCGGCACGCTCGGCATCATCAAGAACCCGCTGCGCATGACGCCGGAAGAGCGCGTGCTGGAATCCTATTACGATCGGCTCAACGTCTACGCGGTGGAGAAATCGCGCGTCATCGTCATCGATTTCATGTCCGAGGATCCCGAACTGGCCGCGCGCGTCTCCAACGCCATTGCCGACGCCTATCTGGCGCTGCAGCGGCAGGCCAAGCAGGACCAGGCCCGTGCCGCCGGGCTTTGGCTCTCCGGCGAGATCGAATCGATGCAGAAAAAGGTGGCGACCGCCGAGGCCAAGGTCGAGGCGTTCCGCGCCAAGTCGAACCTCCTCGTCGGCACCAACAACACGACGCTGTCGGCCCAGCAGCTCGGCGAGTTCAACACGGGGCTGGCCGCCGCCCGCGTCCAGAAGGCCGATGCCGAGGCCAAGGCCAGGATCATTCGCCAGATGCTGCGGTCCGGCAAGCCGATCGAGTCCTCCGACGTGCTCAATTCGGAGCTGATCCGACGGCTGTCCGAGCAGCGCGTCACGCTGCGCGCGCAGCTTGCCGAGCAGTCATCGACGCTGCTCGACGGCCATCCCCGCATCAAGGAATTGAAGGCTCAGATCGCCGACCTTGACCATCAGACCCGGGAGGAGGCGGAGAAGATCGCGCGCTCGTTCGAGAACGACGCCACGCTCGCCGGGGCGCGCCTGGATTCGCAGGTGGCGAGCCTCGACCAGCTCAAGAGCCAGGCGGCGACCACCAACGAGCAGGACGTCGAACTGCGCGCGCTCAGCCGCGATGCCAAGGCGCAGCGCGATCTCCTGGAATCCTATCTCGCCAAGTATCGCGAGGCGACCGCCCGCGACACCATCAATTCCTCGCCGGCCGATGCCCGCGTGATTTCACGCGCGACGGTATCGAACGTGCCGGCCTATCCGAAGAAGCTGCCGGCGGTGCTGATCGCGACGCTGGCGACATTCGTGCTGTGCTGCGGCTTCGTGCTGACCAGGGAGCTCTTAGCCGCTCCGATGGTTGCCGCCCCGGCGCGTCCGGTACCGTCTGCGCTCGCGGTCAGAGCCGCGGCCGTGGTCAACGAGAGGCGCGGTGTCGTCGGCGTTCCGGTGAGCGCCATCGAAGACGTCGCTCACGCCTTGAGCCACGACGCCGGCGCCGACGGGCGGATCGCATTGTTCGGCGCCGCGCCGGACCTGGACACCGGCCAGGTGGCCCTCAAGCTCGCCCGCACTCTGGCCAAGGAGTCACGCGTCGTGCTCGTCGGCCTGGGCAGCGGCGACGCCGCGATGAGGCTCACCTCGAACGATCCGTACGCCGCAGGGCTTGCGGAACTCGCTGCCGGCACGGCCTCGTTCCGCGACATCATCACCCGCGACAAGCTGTCGTTGCTCAATCTCATCGCATCAGGGCGCACGCCGGCGGACCGCGACGCGATCCTGTCTTCGCCCGGCATGGCCACGAGCTTCGCCGCTCTGGCGCGCAGCTACGACCACGTCATCATCGACGGCGGCGCCATCGAGGGCCCGGAACTCGAGGCGATCGCCGACATTACGCCGCGTGCGATCCTGGTCGCTGGAGCGCTGGCCAACGGCGCCACCGCCTCGGCGCGGAACCGTCTCCTCGCTGCAGGCTTCAACGACGTGACCGTCCTGGTCGGCGCCCGCGCCGCCAATCTCGCTCCCGAGGCCGCCGCCGCGTAGCCTTCGGGCTTCTTTTCATCCGCCGTGAAGCGGAGTGGGGCAGGGGAGGCGACGCGCGGCGCGTGGTGGAGGTATGGGGCGCGGCGGCAATTCGTCGGCACGGCGCCCTTCCGCCGCCTCTTTCGCATGGTCACCTGCGCCGCTCCGCGGCGCGGGATGAAAAGCCGTTGCGCGGTGTTGACGCAGAGCAAAGGATTGTCAACCAAGGCCTGGAATAGTGTTTCGTTGCGTAGGTCGAGGGCGTGCCAGTGTCGGCGTTGAGACAGACGATCATTCGCGGCGGCTTGGAGTCGCTTTATTTCACCGGCGCGCACGTGGCACTCAAGCCGTTCGTCGCCGGCGTCGGCGCGATCCTGACGATGCACCACGTTCGGCCGTCGCGGTCCGGCCGGTTCCAGCCCAATCGGCTCCTTGAGATCACGCCGCGCTTCCTCACCCGCGTCATCAAGTATCTGCGCCGCGCGAACGTCGATCTCGTCAGCCTCGACGAGATGCACCGCCGCATGAGCGAGGGCGACTTTGCGCGCCGCTTCGTCTGCCTCACCTTCGACGACGGCTATCGCGACACGCTGCAATTCGCCTATCCGATCCTCAAGGAAGCCCGCGTGCCGTTCGCCGTCTACGTGCCGACCAGCTTTCCGGACCGGCTCGGTGAACTGTGGTGGCTCGCGCTCGAAGCGGTGATCGCGCGCAACGATCGCATCGGTCTCATGATCAACGGCCGCAACCGCACCTTCGACTGCACGACGCTCGCCGAAAAGCGCGCACTTTATGACGAGCTCTATTGGTGGCTGCGCGCGCGCGAGACCGAAAACGAGATGCGCAGCGTGATCCGCAATCTCGCGGCCTGCTACAACATCGACATGGCGGCGTTCTGCAACGAATTGTGCATGAGCTGGGAGGAGCTTGCCGAACTCGCCGCCGATCCGCTCGTCACCATCGGCGCCCACACGGTCAATCATCCGATGCTGGCCAAGCTCGCCTCGAAAACCGTGCGGTCGGAAATGGATTTGAGCCGCTCCGTCATCGAGGCCGCGCTCGCGGTGTGTCCTGCACACCTGTCCTATCCGATCGGCGACCGCTCCGCGGCCGGATCGCGCGAGTTCGAGATCGCCGCCGAGCTCGGCTTCAAGACCGCGGTGACGACCCGGCCCGGCGTGCTGTTTCGCGGCCACGGCAAGTGCCTGACCGCGCTGCCGCGGATTTCGCTGAACGGCGAATTCCAGCGCATGCGTTACGTGCGCGTGCTGCTGTCGGGCTCCGCGACCGCGATGTGGAACGGCTTCCGCCGCCTTGAGGCCGCCTAGTCGTCCGTTCTCCTGCTCATCCACGCCACCAGCGGTAGCGCCGGCAGCACCCAGCCCAGGCCGGCGATGATGTAATAGAGCACCGACGCGATCGCGTGGTCGTGGATGACCGGCGCCTGCGCCAGCGCCATGGCGACGAGCGCCCACACGATCACGAGCACGAACAGCAGAACGGCGCCGATGAATTTGCGAAGGCGGATCGGCATGGTGTAGGGGGTTTGTTGCAAGCGCTTTGGGCAGCACTATATGGTTCGCGGGCGCCCGACAAGCGAGCGACGATGATTGCCGAACGATCCGATGGCGTCCATGCGCGCGCGGTCCGGCTGTGGCTCTATGCCGTCGCCGCGCTGGTGCTCGCCATGGTTCTGGTCGGCGGTGCCACCCGGCTCACTGAATCGGGTCTGTCGATCACCGAGTGGAAGCCGGTGATGGGGACGCTGCCGCCGCTCGGTGAGGCGCAGTGGCAGGCCGAATTCCAAAAATATCAGGACATCCCGCAATACCGCGCGCTCAAACAGGGTATGAGCCTCGCTTCGTTTAAGACCATCTATTGGTGGGAATGGACGCACCGGCTGCTTGGTCGCGTGATTGGCGTCGCGTTCCTGCTGCCGTTTCTTTTCTTTTTGTGGCGCGGCTGGGTCGCACCGGCGCTGCGGTCCCGGCTTTGGTTCATCTTCGGTCTCGGCGCGCTACAGGGCGCGGTCGGCTGGTGGATGGTGGCGTCGGGCCTCGCCGATCGCGTCGAGGTCTCGCAATACCGGTTGGCGACGCACCTGGTGCTCGCCTGCGTGATCTATGTCGCCTTGATCTGGATCGCGCAGCGCTTGGCCGAATGGCCCGCGTCCGTTGCGCTGCCTTCCCGCATCCGCTGGAGCGCGCTCGGCCTCATGTTGCTCGTGCTGGCGCAGATCTATCTCGGCGCCCTGGTCGCCGGATTGCGCGCCGGCTACGTCTACAACACCTGGCCGCTGATCGACGGCGCTCTCGTGCCGGATGCCGCGCGGCTATTCCTGGAGCGGCCGTTGTGGCGAAATCTGTTCGAAAACACGCTCACGGTCCAGTTCGACCACCGCATGCTCGGCTATGCGCTGTTGATCTTCGCCGCGCTCCATGTCGCCGATGTCAGGCGTGCCGCATCGCGCAGTGCGGCGCTGACGGGCGCGCTGGCGCTCTTTGCCGCGATCGCGATCCAGGCGACGTTCGGCGTCCTGACCGTCCTCTATGTGGTGCCGCTTCCTCTCGCGCTTATCCACCAGGCGATGGCGATGATCGTGTTGACGCTCGCGGTGATGCATGCGCAGGGCCTCATGCAGCAATCGGCGGGACTTGCGTTGCGCAGCCCGGTCGCCGCGTTGCCAAATTCCGCCTGACCAGGATCAGCTCCAGCCATGTCTGATATTCGCAGTTCAGATGGTCGCAATAACGTCGTCGGCGCGCCAACCGCGCAGGACAGCTCCGCGACCGAGGACGATCCTTATCTTTGGCTCGAAGCGGTCGACAGCGCGCAGTCTCGCGCCTGGGTTGAAGCGCGCAACCGCGAGACCGTCGCAGCGCTATGCGACGCCCAGTTCGACGCCGACAGGGCCACGGTTCTGGATATGTTGAATGCGGCCGACCGCATTCCTTGGATTCTGCAACGCGGGCAACTCGTCTACAATTTCTGGCAGGACGGCGAGCATCCCAAAGGACTCTGGCGGCGCACGACGCTCGAGAGCTATCGCACGGAGAAACCCGAATGGGAGACGCTGCTCGATGTCGATCTCCTGGCGAAGTCGGAGGCCGAAGACTGGATCTGGCGCGGCTGCGGAACGCTGCCGCCCGAGCATCGGCTTGGTTTGGTCCAGCTCTCGCGCGGCGGCGCCGACGCCGTCGTCATTCGCGAATTCGATCTGGTCGAGAAGCGCTTTGTCGAGGGCGGCTTCTATCTGCCGGAGGCCAAGGGCGGTGCGGGTTGGATCGATGCCGACACGCTGCTGGTGAATTCGGCGCTCGGTGGCGAGGACTTCCAGACCATCAGCGGCTACGCGCGCAAGGTGCGCCGCTATCGGCGTGGCACGCCGATTGAATCGGCGCCGGTCGTGTTCGAATGCCGGCGCGAAGACATGGCGGCCTGGGCCGGGCGCGATCTCGGCCCGCGCTTTCCGCGCACCGAGTACCGGCGCCAGATCGATTTCGAGCGCCACGAGGATTTTATCGAGCAGGACGGAGCGGGCCTGGTCAAGCTCGACATTCAGCCCGATGCCATGCCATCGATCGATCGCGATTGGCTTGTGCTCAACCTGCGCTCCGACTGGAAGATCGGCGAGCGCAGCTATCCTGCGGGCGTGCTCCTCGTCATCGCGCTCAGCGCCTTCCTGGAGGGGGCGCGCGACTTTGCGGTGCTGTTCGAGCCGTCGGCGCGCCGTTTTCTGCAGGGGTTCAGCTTCAACAACGGCGTGGTCGCCATCGAAGTCCTCGACAATGTGCGATCCCGCCTGTCACTGGCGCGATTTGCGCAGGGACGATGGAACATCGAGCCGGTCACGGGATTTCCGGAGCTTGCCAACCTCGGCATTTCTCCGCTGGCGGTGGACGACGACGAGTGGTTTGCCGAAGGCGAGCGCGAGCGCGGCGTCTTCGTGGTCTCCTCGCAGAACAGCCTGATGCCGCCGACGCAATCGCTGGTGAGCTTCGGGCAGCCGCCGCAGACCCTCAAGCGGTCGCCGCAGCGTTTCGACAGCACGCGGCTCGCCATTACGCAGCATGAGGCGACATCGGTCGACGGCGTGCGCATCCCCTATTTTCAGATTGCGCGTTCAGACCTTGCCTCAGACGGCTCGAACGACACCCTGCTCACCGCCTACGGCGGCTTTCAGATTGCCAGTCTGCCGTACTACTCGGCGGCGACCGGCAAGCTTTGGCTGGAGCGCGGCGGCGTCTACGTCATCGCCAATATCCGCGGCGGGGGCGAATTCGGGCCGGCTTGGCACAAGGCCGGCATGCGCGCGGGCAAGAAGCTGGCGCACGATGATTTCGCCGCCGTCGCCAGCGACCTCATCGCCCGCGGCGTCACCCGACCGCAGCGGCTGGCCTGTCTCGGCGGCAGCAATGGCGGCCTTCTGGTCGGCAACATGCTCACGCGCTATCCGCAATTGTTCGGCGCCATCGAATGCGCAGTGCCGCTCCTCGACATGAAGCGCTACACCAAGCTCACCGCGGGTTCGAGCTGGATCAGCGAATACGGCGATCCGGACAATCCCGCCGACTGGGCGTTCCTGCGCGAAATATCGGCCTACCAGGCGGTCGAGCCCGGCCGGCATTATCCGCCGATATTGCTGACGACCTCGGCGCGCGACGACCGGGTGCACCCCGGCCATGCCCGCAAGATGGCGGCCAAGCTCGCGGCGCTCGGCTACCGCGTCTATTTCTACGAGCCGGCCGGCGGCGGCCATGCCGGCGCGACCGACAACGCGCAGCTCGCCTTCAACGTCGCGCTCGGCTTCGCGTTCCTGCGCAAGACCACCGCGCCGGACATGGCGGCGTAACCGGACATGGCGGCGTAAGCGGCGCGCTACCCCTCCGCCAACCCTTGCTCCAGGTCGGCGATGATGTCGTCCTTGTCCTCGATGCCGATCGAGAGCCGCACCACGTCGGGGCCGGCGCCGGCCTGGACCTTCTGCGCGTCCGAGAGCTGGCGGTGCGTGGTCGAGGCCGGATGGATGATCAGCGAGCGCGTGTCGCCGATATTCGCGAGGTGCGAAAACAGCTGCACGTTCGAAACGAGCTTGACGCCGGCGTCGTAGCCGCCCTTGAGGCCGAACGTGAACACCGCGCCGGCGCCGTTCGGGCAGTATTTCGCGGCGAGGTTGTGATAGCGGTCGCCCGGCAGCCCCGGATAACTCACCCACGCGACCTTCGGATGCGCGGCGACCCATTCGGCGACTGCCTGCGCGTTGTCGCAATGCCGTTGCATGCGCAGCGGCAGCGTCTCGACGCCGGTGAGGATCAGGAACGCGTTGAACGGCGAGAGCGCCGGGCCGATGTCGCGCAGCGCCAGCACCCGGCAGGCGATGGCGAAGGCGAAGTTGCCGAACGTCTCGTGCAGCACGATGCCGTGATATTCCGGGCGCGGCTCGCTCAGCATCGGATAGCGTTTCTCGCGCGACCAGTTGAAGGTGCCGCCGTCGACGATCATGCCGCCGATCGAATTGCCGTGGCCGCCCAGGAATTTGGTCAGCGAATGCACCACGATGTCGGCGCCGTGGTCGAACGGCTTGCACAGGTAGGGCGTCGCCAGCGTATTGTCGACGATGTAGGGCACGCCCGCGCGCCGGGCAATTTGCGCGACCGCCGCCATGTCGGTGATGACGCCGCCGGGGTTCGCGATCGACTCGGTGAATATGGCCTTGGTCTTCGGGCTGATGGCGCGCTCGAACGAGGCGATGTCGTCAGGGTCGGCCCACACCACGTTCCAACCGAAATTCTTGAAGGCGTGATTGAACTGGTTGATCGAGCCGCCGTAGAGCTTTTTCGACGCCACGAACTCGTCGCCTGGTTGCATCAGGCAGTGGAACACCAGCACCTGCGCCGCATGGCCGGAGGCGACCGCGAGCCCGGCGGTGCCGCCTTCGAGCGCGGCGACGCGCTCCTCGAGCACGGCGTTAGTCGGATTGCCGATGCGCGTATAGATGTTGCCGAAGGTCTGCAGGCCGAACAGCGAGGCGGCGTGATCGACGCTCTCGAACACGTAGGAGGTGGTCTGATAGATCGGCGTCGCGCGCGCGCCGGTGGTCGGATCGGGCTGCGCGCCGGCATGAACGGCGAGCGTCGAAAAACCCGGGATGCGTTCGCTCATCGGACGATCCTCATGGTGGGATTGGATTGAATGAATGGCTCCGGTTTATAGGACCGGCCGGAGCCGTCAAGGCGCGGGCAGGGCCCGCGTTCATGCTGCCGCATTGAACGCGCGGAATGCGTTCAGCGGCTGCCTTCCTCGCGCTGGACGCGATCGGCGGCCGCGGTCGCGCCGCCTTGGGCGCTGGTGCGGTTGAGCGATATGCGCTGGATGCCGCCGATCGTCGCCTTCTTCGAGGACAGCGTACGGGTGTTGACGCCCATCCAGGCGATCTCCGAGGACAAGCGGCCGTATTCGATTTTCGGACAACGGTTCATCACCACTTTGAGGCCGTTGGCCTCGGCCAGCGCCGCCGCTTCGTCGTTGCGCACGCCGAGCTGCATCCAGATCACCTGCGGCCGCGGCTTGAGCGCGAGCGCCTCCTGCACGATGCCGAGCGCATATTGCGAGCCGCGGAATATGTCGACCATGTCCGGCGGTTCGGGGATGTCGGCAAGCCGCGCATAGATGCGCTGGCCCAGCATGTTCTCGCCGGCGTGTCCCGGGTTCACCGGGATCATGTGGTAGCCGCGCTCGAGCAGGTATTTGAAGGCAAAGTAGCTCGGCCGGTTCTCCTTTTCCGAGGCGCCGACCATGGCGATCGACTTCACGGTGCTGAGGATGCCGCGGATGTAGCTGTCGGGATAGGAATCGTGGTTCATCGTGCGCGCGAGGCTCAGTGGTCCTGCCATTTCGGCTCGCGCTTGTCGATGAAGGCGCTGATGCCTTCCTCGGCGTCGCGCGCCAGCATGTTCTCGACCATCACCGCAGAGGCGTAATTGTAGGCGTCGGCGAGCGGCATTTCGATCTGGCGATAGAACGCCTCCTTGCCGATCTTGAGCACCAGGGCCGACTTGGCGGTGATCTTCTTCGCCAGCTTGAGCGCCTCCTGGCGCTCGCTCCCGGCCGCGACTACGTGGTTGAGAAGGCCGATGCGCAGGGCCTCCTCGGCCGAAATGAGCTCGCCGGTGAGCAGCATCTCCATCGCCTGCTTGCGCGGTACGTTGCGTGACAGCGCGACCATCGGCGTCGAGCAGAACAGCCCGATATTGACCCCCGGCGTCGCGAATTTCGCGCTGCGCGCGGCGACCGCGAGGTCACAGCTTGCGACCAGCTGACAGCCCGCCGCGGTCGCCGTCGCCTGCACCGCGGCGATCACCGGCTGCGGCAGGGTGACGATCTGCTGCATCACGGCGCTGCACATCGTCATGATGTGCTTGAAATAGGCACGGCCCCGGTCGGGATCGGAGCGGCGCCGGTTGAGCTCCTTGAGATCGTGGCCGGCCGAAAAGGCCGCACCGTTCGCGGCGATCACCACCGCGCGCACGCTGCGCTCATGCGCGATCGCGGTGAGCGCGCCGCCGAGCGCTTCGAGCAGCGCCTCCGACAGGCTGTTGCGCGCCTGCGGCCGGTTGAGCGTCAGCACGGCGACGTTGCCGACGTCTTCCCGCAGCAGGATCAGCGCGGAGGGTGCGGCAGCGGCGACGGTGGCGGCCTGGGATTTCATCGGTTCATCCAATGCAAGGGTTCATCCAGTGCAAGTCGGCAAGTTTGGCGTTCGCTCCATCCCGTTGTATCCGATCTGCGATGCCAAGGAGCGGGCCATGGAAGAGCGGGGCATGGAGGAGCAGGGCATGGAACAGATGGCGGCGCCGAAACTGACGCGCAAGGAGCTCGAGGACCGCCTGCGCGCCGAATTCCCCGAGATGTTCCACGCCATGAGCGGCTACCTGATCGAGGATGTCTGGTACGGCGGCGGTCTGGTGCGCCGGCGCTACGACCCGACCTCGCTGCGGCCGGGCGGCACCGTGTCGGGACCGACCATCATGGCGCTTGCCGATTTCACGATGTACGTGGCGGTGCTTTCGGCGATCGGCTGGGTGCCGCTCGCCGTGACCACCAACCTGACCATCAATTTCCTCAAAAGGCCGGCGGCGCGCGATCTCCTCGCGCAGGCGCGCCTCCTCAAGCTCGGCAAGCGGCTCGCCGTGGGCGAGGTCGGCATTCGCTCCGACGGCGAAGAAGACCTCGTCGCGCACGTCACCTCGACCTATTCGATACCGCCGCCGGTTAAATAATACCTCTAAGTCAAACGCTTGAGATACTGTGAAAATACCGGCCTGTGGCATTGACGTGCGGCCAGGCGGCCGGTAGATAGCCGCACGGCTCCCCGCCCTGGCGGATGCCTTTTCCCGGACGGATCGCGCCATGAAAACGTTTTCGGCCAAACCTGCCGAGGTCGACAAGAAGTGGGTGATGATCGATGCCACGGGCCTGGTCGTCGGCCGGCTCGCCTCGCTCGTCGCCCTACGGCTTCGCGGCAAGCACAAGCCGACCTTCACCCCGCATGTCGACTGCGGCGACAACATCATCGTCATCAATGCCGCCAAGGCGGTGCTGAGCGGCCGCAAAGCCGAAAAGAAGGTCTACTACAAGCACACCGGCTATATCGGCGGCATCAAGGAGCGTACGGCGAAGTCGATCCTTGCCGGCCGCTTCCCGGAGCGCATCGTCGAAATGGCGATCGAGCGCATGCTGCCCCGCGGCCCGCTCGGGCGTCAGCAGTTGGGCAATCTGCGGGTCTATCCCGGAGCCGATCACCCGCATGAGGCGCAGCAGCCCGAAAAGCTCGATATCGGCGCCATGAATCGCAAGAACGTGAGGACCGCCTGATGGCCGAAACCACGGTGCAATCGCTCGAAGGTCTGGCGACGCTCAAGCCCGCGGCGCCGACGGCGACGGAGTCGCCGAAATACGTGCAGAAGCTCGACAAGCAGAGCCGCGCCTACGCCACCGGCAAGCGCAAGGACGCGGTCGCGCGGGTGTGGATCAAGCTCGGCGGCGGCACGATCGTCATCAACAAACGGCCGGTGGAAACCTATTTTGCCCGCCCGGTGCTGCGCATGCTGATCCAGCAGCCGCTGGTCGCCTCGAGCCGCCAGGGCCAGTACGATGTCGTATGTACGGTCTCGGGCGGCGGACTGTCGGGTCAGGCCGGCGCGGTGCGCCATGGCCTTTCGAAGGCACTGTTGCGCTACGAGCCCGACCTGCGCAGCGTGCTCAAGCACGGCGGCTTCCTCACCCGCGACCCGCGCGTGGTCGAGCGCAAGAAGTACGGCAAGGCCAAGGCCCGCCGCAGCTTCCAGTTCTCAAAGCGATAAGGGATTCCGGGTTGGCGCCGTTGGCGCGCCCCGGAATGCCTCCTTTAGAAAAACGCCAGCGTGCGGATTTCGATGCTCTCGCGCGGCCGGGCGTGTGGCGGCGTGGTCGGATCCTCGAACGCGGTGTGCGCGGTCCAGCGGGCGCGGCCGTCCTTCAATGAGTCGTAGACCTTGAACACGATCGCCTCCTCGCGCCGCATGCGAGGAAACCAGAACCACTTGTGCGCCGGATTGTAGGTGATGGCGTAGGTCTGGCCGATCCGATCGGGATAGCGCCGTTCCGAGATCACCAGGTTCTCGGGCGAGAGGCTGCGCGCGTCGGCGATGGCCAGCGGATAGGTCTCGACCGGATGCCGGATCGGCCGCCACACCTGGATGATGGCGAAGCGGCGCTTCAACAGCTCATCCGCCTCGTCGGGCAAAAGATCGCGCACGCGCTGCGGCCCGGACCATTCGGTGTAGTCGTTGTGCACGCGCCGCACCACTTCGCGGATTTGCTTCGACTCGCGCAGCTTGTCGTCGGCGGTGCGCAGCGTGTGGTCGAAGACGACAACGCGACTGGCGCCGCTCTCGGCTTTGATCAGCGCTTCCATCTCCGGATAGTAGAGCCGCCGGATCTCGCTCTCGTCGAAGAAGTCGGCGACCTTGGTGTCGTGACGCACGAAGCGAAAGCCGTTGCGCTCGAGCGCGAAATCCTTCGTATGGGGCCGGCCGTTGTGCAGGAGGACGCGGTGCGGATCGGGGTTGCCGCCGCTGCGGACGTCCTGCCCGCCGGGGCCGGCGGTGATGGTGAAGACCTTGGTGCCGTCGTCCACGATGTAATTGAGCGTCGCCTCGACCGTATCGGGCGCGACGTCGATTTCGGCTGTCTGGGCCGCTGTGTTGGCCATGGCGAGCTCCTGTGCATTTCCCCACAATCAATCTAGGGGTTCACGGCGGTCAAGTGAAGGGACGGGAACCGGCCGGCAGGTCGGTCGGCGTCGGACGGGCGCAGCGGCGTCGGCGCGGTCCGTCAAATTGTCCGACGCCCATTTACCGCACAGCAATGCTGTTCGCGACCTTTCATACCGCAGTAACGCCTGTGGAACGCTTGCCGACTAGCGTGCCGCCGTCAGTCGTCGGCGGTGGGAAATGCATCTGGACGTCCAAACCCTCTCCGTGGTGACGGTTTTCATTACCGCTCTGCTCGGGGCTTTGCTGGTCTTCGCCGGCCTGCAGAATCGCAGCATTCGCGCGCCGATGTGGTGGGGCGCCGCCCACATCATCAATGCGAGCGGGCTTGGACTTTTGACCTCGCACGGCGCGGCGCCCGACTTCGTTACCACCGACATCGCCAATGCGCTCGTTCTGCTCGGTTACGGACTGACCTGGACCGGCGCGCGCGTGTTCGACGCACGGCAGGTGCGGCCGTACATGATGCTGCTCGCGCCGGCGCTCTGGATGGTGCTGTGCCGCCTGCCGGCGTTCGCGGCGGACGCGAATATCAGGACCGTCGCGGTCTCGACCATGATGGCGGCGCTCGCACTGGTCACGGCCGAAGAGTTCTGGCGCGGCCGCGACGAGCCGCTGATGTCGCGCTGGCCGTCGGTCATCGTGCTCCTCGCCTATGCGGCGGTGCTGCTGGCGCGCGTGCCGGCGACGCTGCTGACGCCGACCTTCGAGGATGACTCGCTGCTGCGCACGCTGTCGTTCGCGCTGCTCGCATTCGGCACGCTGCTGTTCACCGTCGTGATGGCTTTCCTGCAGCTCAACATGACCAAGGAGCGCACCGAGCTCAGGCACAAGATCAATTCGCTGGTCGATCCTCTGAGCGGCGTCGCCAATCGCCGCGCCTTCCTCGACGGCGCCGCGAGCCTACTGGAGCAGCAGGAGATCGACAACGAGCCGCTCGCCGTGCTGCTGTTCGATCTCGACCGCTTCAAGCAGATCAACGACCGTCACGGCCACGCGGTCGGCGACGAGGTGTTGCAGACCTTCGCCCGCACCGCCACCGCGACGCTCGGCGCCGACGTGCTGTTCGCCCGCATCGGCGGCGAGGAATTCGCCTCTTGCGTGCCGGTCGGCGACCTAGATGAAGCCTTTGCCATCGCCGACCGGGTGCGGCGCAATTTTGCCGCCTCGGCGACGCGCTTCGGCAGCGAGGATCTGATGCCGAGCGTCAGCGTCGGCGTCACACTCGGCTGTGACCCGCAGGCCAAGATTCTGGAACTGCTCTCGATCGGCGATCGCGCGCTCTACCGGGCCAAGGATCTCGGCCGCAATCGCGTCGAGACCGAAGTGCCGCAACATCGCGCGCCAGCATCTGGCGCGCCCTCGATCGTGCCCATCATCGGCGTCGACAGCGCGGGCGTCGCGGCGCGCTCGAGCGGGCGGCGTTGGCGCGCCGCGTCCTGACGCGAGCGCGCACGGCGGCTGCGCTCCCGCGATTTTCAGCTCTGCAACTTTTTTCGCTGCAATTGTCTCTACTGCAATTTTCGCTGTTTTCCGGGAAAACCTGCCGGATAAGGCACACGCTCGGCAAAGCGTGAAAAGCGAACCTTCAGCGCCGAGCGGCGATTGGTGGTAGGCACTTCTACGGACAGACCGCAGAGGGAGGGCCCGTCCATGATCGCACATTTGGCGGAAGCCTCGACGTCGCTCGACGTCGGCACCCTGTTCGTCCTCGCCACCTGCGTGACCTCGCTGCTCGGCCTGTTCCTGTTGTTCGCCTGGATGCAGGACCGCATCACGGCGCTCGCCTGGTGGGGCGCGGCCTATCTGATCGGCGGCTTCTCCGGCGTGCTGTGGCGCCTCGGCGACGCGATCTCGCCGCCACTGCCGGCGGGTACGCCCGACATTCTCCTGTTCATCGCCGTCGGCATGATCTGGAGCGCGGCGCGGCTGTTCCACGGCCGGCCGGTGCTGTGGGGCGCCATGTTCCTCGGTTCCGTCGTCTGGCTTGCCGCCTGCATGGCGCCCGCATTTGCCTACGCAGATGCCGCGCGCCTCGTCGTGAGCTCGCTCATCGTCGCCATCTATACGTTCCTGACCGCGGCCGAGTTGTGGCGCGAACGGCGCAAGTCGCTGATCCGGCGCTGGCCGGCGGTTTTCGTGCCGATGCTGCACGGCGCGATCTTCTTCTCTCCAGGCGCGCTCGCCAGTCTTTCGCCCGACGGCATCCGCCATGTCGGCAGCGGCTAGATCGCGGTGTTCACCATCGAGATCGTGCTCTACGTCGTCGGCGCGGCCTTCATCGTGCTGATCCTGGCCAAGGACCGCACCGTGCGCCACTACAAGCTGGCGGCGGCGACCGATCCGCTCACCGACCTGCTCAATCGGCGCGGATTTTTCGAGGCCGCCGGTGAAGTCTTGGCGCGGCGCCGCGATGACAGCGAGCCGGTGAGCCTGCTGGTGTTCGATCTCGATCACTTCAAATCGATCAACGACCGGTTCGGGCACAAGGCGGGCGACGACATCTTGCACCTGTTTGGGTCAGTGGCGCGCCGCACCATGCGGGCCAACGATGTCATCGGCCGGCTCGGCGGCGAGGAATTCGTCGCACTGTTGCCGGGCCGGCTGGCCGAAGCCCTGGCTGCCGCCGAGCGCGTGCGCCGCGCCTTCGCGGCGGCCACGCTTGCCGGCGATGCTGACCAGATTGCCGCGACCGTGAGCATCGGGGTGGCGTGCGGCTCGCCCCGCGCCGAGCTCGACATGCTCATCGCCCGCGCCGATGCCGCGCTTTATCGCGCCAAGCTCAACGGCCGCGATCGCGTCGAGGCTGCCGAGGAGGCAGTCGCCGGCGCACCGGATCGCTCCGCAGATGCGGCGCCGGCCGCCAATGTGCAGGCGATCGCGGCCGGGTGGCGTCCGCTTGCCGAGCGGCTGCGCGGGCAGGTTCGCCCGGCTCCGTGCAGTTCTTAGCTGGAATTCCTGCGACGCGAGCCGCCCAAAAGAAAAGGGCACCACGGTGTGCGGTGCCCTGAAGGTCGCATCGCGTGCGCGATGCAGGGAGGATAGCTACGCGACTACGCCACGCTTACGCCGAGTAGTACATCTCGAATTCCACCGGATGTGGCGTGTGCTCGAAGCGGATCACCTCGCTCATCTTCAGGTCCACATAGGCGTCGATGAAATCGTCATCGAACACGCCGCCGGCCTTGAGGAAGCCGCGGTCCTTGTTGAGCTCCTCGAGCGCCTGGCGCAACGATCCGCACACGGTCGGAATCTTCTTCAACTCCTTCGGCGGCAGATCGTAGAGATCCTTGTCGACGGCTTCGCCCGGATCCAGCTTGTTCTTCACGCCGTCGAGGCCGGCCATCAGCATCGCCGCGAAGGCGAGATAGGGGTTGGCCAGCGGATCGGGGAAACGCACCTCGACGCGCTTCGCCTTGGGATTCGTCGTATACGGGATGCGGCACGACGCCGAGCGGTTGCGGGCCGAATAGGCGAGCAGCACCGGCGCCTCGTAGCCGGGCACCAGCCGCTTGTACGAGTTGGTCGTCGGGTTGGTGAAGGCGTTGATCGCCTTGGCGTGCTTGATGATGCCGGCGATGTACGACAGGCACATCTCGGACAGGTCGGAATATTTGTTGCCGGCGAAGACCGGCTTGCCGCTCTTCCAGATCGACTGGTGGCAGTGCATGCCTGAGCCGTTGTCGCCGTAGATCGGCTTCGGCATGAAGCAGGCGGTCTTGCCGTAAACCTGCGCGACCTGCTGGATGCAGTATTTGTAGATCTGCATCTGGTCCGCCATCACGGTGAGCGGCGAGAATTTCAGTCCGAGCTCGTGCTGGGCCGAGGCGACCTCGTGGTGATGCTTCTCGACCTTCACGTTCATGCGCGTCATGGCCGAAAGCATTTCCGAGCGCATGTCCTGCACCGAATCCTGCGGGGGCACCGGGAAGTAGCCCTTTTTGGTCCATATCCGGTGGCCGAGATTGCCGCCCTCATAGTCGGTGTCGGCGTTGGTAGGAAATTCCACGGAGTCGAGCTTGAAGCCGGTATTGTAAGGGTCCGCCCTGTACTTCACGTCGTCGAACACGAAGAACTCGGCCTCCGGCCCGAAATAGACGGTGTCGCCGACGCCCATGGACTTGACCATGCCCTCGGCGCGCTTGGCGATGCCGCGCGGATCGCGGTTGTAGGGCTCGCCGGTGGTCGGCTCGAGCACGTCGCAAACGAGGACCATCGTCGTCTCGGCGAAGAACGGATCGATGCATGCCGAGGCCGGATCGGGCATGAGGCACATGTCGGATTCGTTGATCGCCTTCCAGCCGGCAATCGAGGAGCCGTCGAACATCTGACCTTCGGCGAAGGTGTCTTCCTCGATCATGGTCACGTCGAAAGTGACATGCTGCCACTTGCCGCGCGGATCGGTGAAGCGGAAGTCGACGAATTTCACGTCGCTGTCCTTGATCATTTTCATGACATTCTTCGGCGTCGTCATGGAACTTGTACCCTTTCGTGAAGCTGGTGATGGCTACGTCGAACGTTGCTGCCGCGACTGAGGAAAGCCGTCGGGCCGACGGTTCAGATGGCGTCAATTCCGGATTCGCCGGTCCTGATCCGTATGGCTTCCTCGATGCTCGAGACGAAGATTTTGCCGTCGCCGATCCGCCCGGTTTGGGCGGCGCGCCGGATCGCCTCGACAGCTTTTTCGACCATGTCGTCACCAAGCACAATCTCGATCTTCACCTTGGGCAGGAAATCCACCACGTACTCGGCGCCGCGATAGAGTTCGGTATGCCCCTTCTGGCGTCCGAACCCCTTGGCCTCGGTGACCGTGATGCCTTGCAGTCCGACCTCCTGCAGCGCCTCTTTGACCTCGTCGAGTTTGAACGGCTTGATGATCGCCTCGATCTTCTTCATCGCGTTTCGTCTCCCGGCTCCAGGCGGCAATTTCACGCTTTGGAGCCGTCGCTCGGTTAGCAGGTCCCGTGCCAATGCTCTCACAGACGCGGAAAGTGCAGTCTGGTCAGAGCCCTAGGATGCGTTGCTCAAGCGCCCGAATGGGCACGGTCGAGGGGCTCGCCGATAAAATAGGCACACTGCCCATTATCTCGTCAACGTCTCAGGCGAAACCCCAATGCGGGCCCTGGTATTCGCCACTTGCCGCCTTCGCTATGGTCCAAGCCGCATGATTGAGCTTCTGACCACAGCCGAGATGGCCGAAGCCGACCGCTTGGCGATCGCCGGCGGCCTCGCCGGGATCGACTTGATGGAGGAGGCCGGCCGCGCCGTCGCCGAAGCCGTGGCCGCGCGACACCCGCGCGGCAGCACAGCTGTCGTGGTCGTCGGGCCGGGCAACAATGGCGGCGACGGATTTGTCGCGGCGCGCTTGCTTGCCGAGCGCGGCTTTCGGGTGCGAGTGGCGCTGGTGGGCGAGCGTTCCCGGGTCAAGGGCGATGCGGCGCGCGCCGCGACGAAATGGAGCGGACCAACCGCGCCGGCCGATCCGGCTGGATTCCTGGACGGCACGGATGTGGTGGTCGACGCGCTGTTCGGCGCGGGGCTCGACCGGCCGGTTGAGGGACTGGCGCGCGCCCTGATCGAAGGCATGAACGCGCAGTCGGCGCCGATTGTCGCCGTCGATTTGCCGAGCGGCATCAACGGAACCTCGGGGGCGGTGATGGGTGCCGCGGTCAATGCCGCGCAGACCGTCACGTTCTTCCGCCGCAAGCCCGGGCATCTGCTGATCCCGGGGCGGCTGCACTGCGGCGAGGTTCGCGTCGCCGACATCGGCATTCCCGTTGGCGTGCTCGCGCACATCCGCCCCAAAACCTTCGCGAACGATCCCGCGCTGTGGCGCAGTCATCTTCCGGCGCCGCAGGCCGCCGGGCACAAATACGACCGCGGTCACGCCGTGGTGGTCTCGGGTCCGTCGTGGTCGACCGGAGCGGCGCGGCTCGCGGCGCGCGGCGCGTTGCGCGCCGGAGCAGGGCTCGTGACCATCGCGAGCCCGCGCGAGGCGCTTGCCGTCAACGCCGCCGCAAGCCTTGCGGTGATGGTACGGCCACTCGACGGCGCCGGCGAATTGACCGCCTTCCTGGCCGACCGCCGGCTGAACGCGGTCGCGCTCGGACCTGGCCTCGGCGTCGGCGAGGCGACGTGTGAACTCGTCATTGCGGCGCTCGCCGGCGAGCGCGCGGTGGTGCTCGACGCCGACGCCCTGACAAGCTTTGCGGGCGATCCGCAGCGCCTCGCGAGCGCGCTCCAGGCGCGGGCATCCGCGGCCGCGATCCTCACCCCCCACGAGGGCGAATTTGCACGTTATTTCGGTGCTTTGGACGGCCGAACTAAAGCTGGATCGAAGCTTGAGCGAGCCCGCCTGGCGGCGCAGCTCACCGGTGCCGTCGTCGTCCTCAAAGGCGCCGACACCGTGGTCGCGGCGCCCGACGGAGGGGCCGCGATCGCCGCCAACGCGCCGGCCTATTTGGCGACCGCCGGAGCCGGCGACGTGCTCACCGGCATCGCGACCGGCCTGCTCGCGCAGGGCATGGCGGCCTTCGAGGCCGCGGCGGCCGCGGTCTGGCTCCATGGCGAGGCCGCGGCCGCGGTCGGTCCCGGTCTGATCTCCGAGGATTTGCCGGAAATGCTCCCGCGGGTGTACCGCGCGCTGCAGGGCATGGCGCAGTAGGGCTATTTTTGTAGTGTTCCCGGGCGACCGCGTGATATAAGCTGCGCCACCGGGCCGCCCTGCGTGTCGCGGGCGTGGCGGAATTGGTAGACGCGCGGGATTTAGGTTCCCGTGACGAAAGTCGTGGGGGTTCGAGCCCCTCCGCCCGCACCACCCGGGCGGATTTTCCCCCTCTCGCGCTGCGAAGAGTAATGCCGATGGAAGTGACTGAAACTGCCGCCGCGGGCCTCAGGCGCGAATACCGCGTCGTCGTGCCGGCGACCGATCTCGAGAGCAAGGTCAATGAGCGGCTCGACGACCTCAAGGGCCGCGTGCAGCTTCGCGGTTTTCGGCCCGGCAAGGTGCCGGTTGCGCACCTCAAGCGCCTCTACGGCAAGGCCGCCATGGCCGAGGTCATCGACGCCGCCGTGCGCGAGGCCAACACCAAGATCGTCACCGACCATGGCTTCAAGCTCGCCACCGAGCCCAAGGTGGTGCTGCCGACGGACGAGAGTGCCGTCGAGGGCGTGATCACCGGCAAGTCGGACCTCGCCTACACGGTCGAGATGGAGATCGTGCCGGCGATCGCGCTGATGGATTTCAAGACCATCAAGCTGACGCGGCTTACCGCCGACGTGACCAGCGTCGAAGTCGACGAGGCGCTGGCGCAGGTCGCCGCGCAGAACCGGCCGTTCGTCGCCAAGACGGGAGCCGCCGAAAAGGCCGACCGTGTCACGGTGTCGTTCCAGGGTACGATCGACGGCCAGACCTTCGAGGGCGGCTCCGCCGAGGACGTGCCCATGGAACTCGGCGCCGGGCAGTTCATCCCCGGTTTCGAGGACAACCTCATCGGCATCCAGGCGGGCGACAGCCGCACTTTCGCGGTCAAGTTCCCGGACAGCTATCCGGCCCCTGCCGTGGCCGGCAAGGAAGCGACCTTCGCGGTCACCGCCAAGGCGGTGGAAGCGCCCGGCGCGGTCACGCTCGACGATGACTTCGCCCGCACGCTCGGCATGGAGTCGCTCGCCAAGCTGCGCGACGCGGTCAGCGAACGCATTCAACGCGAGCACGCCGCGGCCTCGCGCCAGAAGGTCAAGCGCGAGCTGCTCGATGCGCTCGACGCCCAGCACAAGTTCGAGCCGCCGCCGAGCCTCGTCGAGCAGGAGTTCAACAACGTCTGGAGCGCGGTCGAGAACGATCTCAAGCAGCAGGGCCGCACCTTCGAGGACGAAGGCACCAGCGAGGAAAAGGCCCGCGGCGAGTACCGCAGCATCGCCGAGCGGCGGGTGCGTCTCGGCCTCGTGATTGCGGAAATCGGCGAGAAGAACAATATCAAGGTGACGGACGAGGAACTGACCGCCGACGTGATGGAACAGGCCCGCCAGCTTCCGGGGCGGGAGCAGCAGGTGTGGGACTATTACCGCAACAATCCGGGCGCGCTGGCCGCGTTACGTGCTCCTCGATACGAGGACAAGGTGGTCAACTTCCTGCTCGAGCTCGCCGAGGTCACGGACAAGCACGTGTCGCGGGAAGAATTATTCAAGGAAGACGAAGACTGAGCGAGCCGGGAGCCGTGCGAGCTGGGAGACGTGCGGGCTCGGAGATCTGGGTGTGGTTCGTTGTCGCCAAGGCGCGTACCCGGCCGGGCCGGCGCAGGCTCGCCTGCGACTTCCGCAGTCGCCACGAAGACAAGGTCGCACATCTTGTCGCCGGCGCTTGCGCACATATCTGCGTTGACTGAATACGCCACGGCGGCTTCGACAAGCCCGGCCCGACTCAGCCACATTGCGCGAGCACGTTGAGCCCGAGTTCGTCGAGCCCCTCTGACAGGTGGACCCATGCGCGATCCGAAAGACACTTACATGCAGCACCTCGTCCCCATGGTGGTCGAACAGACCAACCGCGGGGAACGGGCCTATGACATCTATTCGCGGCTCCTCAAGGAGCGCATCATCTTCATCACCGGCCCGATCGACGATGGCGTCGCCTCGCTGGTGGTGGCGCAGTTGCTGTTCCTCGAGGCGGACAATCCGAAAAAGGAAGTCTCGATGTACATCAATTCGCCGGGCGGCATCGTCACCTCGGGCCTGGCGATCTACGACACGATGCAGTTCGTTCGCCCGGCGGTGTCGACGCTATGCACCGGGCAGGCCGCGTCCATGGGCTCGCTGCTGCTCGCCGCCGGCGCCAAGGACCTGCGCTTTGCGCTGCCCAACGCCCGTATCATGGTCCACCAACCGTCGGGCGGCTTCCAGGGCCAGGCGACCGATATCATGCTGCATGCCCAAGAAATCCTCAATCTGAAGCGGCGGCTCAATGAAATCTACGTCAAGCATACCGGCCAGCCGCTGAAGAAGATCGAGGACGCGCTGGAGCGCGACATGTTCCTCACCTCGGAAATGGCCAGGGATTTCGGCCTGATCGACAAGGTGATCGAGAAGCGGCCGGAGGAACCGGGCCTCAAGTCCGAGCCCGTCCTCAAGGGGGTGAGCTGAAGCCCGCCGCACGATGGTCACGAAATAGGCCGATTCGGCGGTCCAAAAGCGGAATAAGCCGCGCCGTCAAGCGCTTTTGACGCTGTGATGCAGAAAACACACTGGCTCAAACTCGCGTTATCGTTAATGGATTCTTGATTGGCACGCCGCTAGCATGGCAGCTTGTGCTGCGTCGTCGGATGTTGTCGCTGTGGTACCCTCCTTCCGCCGGCCGACGAGGAGGCAGGGCAGAAGGGGAAGCACTACCTGGATGGGTGCTACGGAAAGTTAGCGCAGCGGTCGGTAAAGTGTGAGGTGCTGCCCTCGCGGTGAAGACGGAGAAGGGAATGAGCAAGGTTGGCGGCGGCGATTCAAAGAACACGCTCTACTGCTCGTTCTGCGGCAAGAGCCAGCACGAAGTGCGCAAGCTCATTGCTGGGCCGACGGTCTTCATCTGCGATGAGTGCGTCGAACTGTGCATGGACATCATCCGCGAGGAGAACAAATCCTCGCTGGTGAAGTCG
>Ga0182024_10001734_pt1 | contig 55356 bp, 46 predicted proteins | sample P32metaG_FD_120480 | JGI IMG/M metagenome (GOLD analysis project Ga0182024, IMG submission 120480) | Permafrost microbial communities from Stordalen Mire, Sweden - P3-2 metaG (Illumina Assembly) | ecosystem: Environmental > Terrestrial > Soil > Wetlands > Permafrost | place: Sweden: Stordalen...
AACACATCCAACTGTTGCTCGTCTTTTCCACGCATACCTTCTTCTTATCAGGTTGTGCTGTGGAAACAAGAGAGTTTCGTGGTACGGCGTCCGCTTCAAATCGAGTTTTTCCGCAACCTGCTAAAGGGGCGTCTGATTTGTGAGAAGTTTACGGCATCGCTAAAGCGATGCCCTGATACGAAGCTCGAGTTTTTCGGCGTACGACTTTCGGCGTACGATGTCGGGACTTGACCGAGAAATCAGAAAATCGGGTCATTCCCTGCCAGGACTCGGCAGCTTCTTCGGTGGTCGGGCAACCCGTTGCTTGGAGCTGCGTCGGACTGGTCCAAGGGAATCGTGGATTTTGCTGGAGCAGTGGCACTGCCGAGCCCCGGCGCCGCTGCCTTCTTCGGGGTTGCGACCTCGGCAGGCTTCGATCGAGGATCGGGCTCGGAAACATCTTTCTCATTTACGGCGGGCTCAGTCACGGCGGGCTCAGTCACGACGGGCAACGCGGGACTGGATGCCGCCGAGCTGTCGTGATCGCTGCAAGCATCGTCCGCAGTTGGATCCGAGCGGGCGCTGCAATGCGAATCCGCCACCGGGTCGTTGCTTGGATCCCCTTGGGGCACCGCGAACAGCGGCACCGACTTACTTTGTAACGCGGACGTTTGCAAAACAAAATGCGTTTCAGGCGCCAGAGCCGGAGCCGTGGTGCGCTGGTTTTTCGGCTGCTCCGGAACTATGGCCGCCAAGCTCTCCATTTGAAACTGCGCAGTCGAAGCGCCCGCACTCACTGCGATGAACACATCGCATGGGCCTACGTTTCCGGCGGTTGGCACGACGGAAGCCAGGCCGTCCTGAGTGGTCACCATTTGTGTCTGCGACGATCCGAGGATGATGGGCATTTCATTTGTTCCCTCCCCTGGACTCACCTGTGCCAGCGTGGTCTCAAAGGCCACGTTCACTCCCATCACCGGATTTGCGGCCAGCGAGCCGTCGGTCATCCGCATCACAAGTGGTTGAAAAGCCTGTCCTGTCATCACGACTTGCGACGATCCACCAACTGTCTCCAGCGTCCATACCGAGGGCGCCGTGGAGAACAAAGTAAATGTCTGGCACGGCGAATTGTTCGGAGCGACGCAAGCGCTCACCTGCACATCTGCATTTTGATTCGTGAGATTTGCAGCAATGGTTGCGAATCCTGATGCGTTGGTGATCGCACTGGCCGCCGAAAGTACAGCCGCGCCCTTGCTGACTGAGAAATTGACGGTCACACTCGCTTTGGCGACGCCCAGATCCAGCGTTTGAACCGTGAGCGGAACTGCTATCGTCGCGCCTTGCCCAACCCACCGCGTCGGCGTCACCGCAACCAAGTCGAGCGCGGACGACGTTCCCACCACGGTCGCCTGTTGCGACTGCGGCGGCGAGTACGACGCTGGGGCCAGAGCGATCGTGATTGTGCTCTGTCCGGCGGCGGTGGGAGTCACCCGGCTCGAAGATTCTCCCGCCTCATCGCTGAGCACGGAACAGGAAGACGCTCCGCCGCACACGGAGAACTGCAAGCCGCTAGTCGAAGTCGAAGTCGAACTCCATGCCAAGGTCGCCCCGCTGACCGGCGTTATTCCATCGGCAGCGACCGCACGCACGCGAATGGCATTTGCGGCCGCCGACCCAACCGGCGTTGACGGCTCTCCGCCTTGCAGCAGAAGCAATCGATCCGTGGACTGAGCGCCGTAGCCGAGCGCGCCGATCATTTGGGAAAAAGCGCCGCTTACCGGATCGGTGACTTGGATCGTGGCCGTCCCGTCCTGTGCAGCGGCGGGCATTGCGACCTCGATCTGGCTTGCCGACGCAGAAAGGGCGCTGGCGTTGTTGCCGGCAACGCTCACCTGCAACCCCGGATTAAATCCGATGCCGCGTAGAGTAGCAACGCCGCCGGCAAGACTGAGGCGCGCCGGAGTCACCGTATCCGAATACAGCAGGTTCGCTTGGTAAAAGTAGTCTTGACGCCCATCGCCACGGAAGTCGGCTACTCCGACGCGGTATGAATCGGTTGCGCTGAACTGCGCATCCAGACGAGTCAGACCCCAAGTCGGCGTGTTGAAAGCCGAGGGTGTCGAAGCCGGCGCGGGATTGCCGCTCTCATCGCTCAATTGCCAAATCCCGATTACGGGCGACAATTTGATTTCGGTGGGCTGTCCTGTTTCGTCGAGCGCAGTCACCGCGACCGAGGCGGTACGGTTCGCCTGCGCTGTGAATTCGAACCAATCGGCGCTGCCGTAGCCCGAGATCCACGATCCCCACGCGCCGCCGCCCGGAAGCGCCGCAGGTTTCGCATAAGTCGATCCGCTGCCGGGATGCGCCTGCGCGATTTCATCCTGCAACATCAGGATGTCCCGCTCGGCATTCGATCCATTCGACACGGCGACTACAACCGGAGCGAACGAGCCCGACGGCGCCACTTGTGTCGGAGCATACGGTTCGACGCCCAAGGACCAGTACGAGTCCAGCGCTTCGACGCTTAGCTGATAGTCGGCGATGGTCTGCCCGCTCGGAATCGTCAGTTGGCCGAGATCGAAAAAGCCTTCGAGCGACAGATCATTGGACCCCCACCGGTCATAGCGAAGGCCATTTCCATCCAGATATCCGTCGATGATGTTGCCCGCGTTGCCGCAAAACGAGAATCCAGAAACAGAGGTGGCCACGTACTGCCGTGAGATCTGGCCGAATGCGTCGATCAACCTTGCCACCACGTTGACACCCTGCATCGGTTGCACGGCATTCCCGGATGCATCGGTGAAGTACACGCTGCCGTGAATTCTGCCGGCTGGTTGCGGGTTCTCGTTGGCGGGATAAAGGCGCGCCAGAGCATCAATGTCATCCATTTTGGGGATGGCCGCGTTGGGATAGCAGACGCTGATGGGCACGCACGAAATCGAATCGGTAAAGTGCATCACCGGAAACCCCGCAAAATCTTCAGTGGCCGGCGGTGGGTCCTGCGTCTGCACGTTCAAGTTAGCTTGCGACCATCCTAATCCGAGAATCCGCCCCAGCACGCGCACCAACCGGTATTGCACGTCCGGTAATTGCGCGCTGGTGGCCGCGCACACTCCGTTGATCACCACGAACGCGTGCACGATGTTTCCACCCGTGCTGAAGTTGTCGGGTCCTCCATAAACGGCGTTGGAGAAGCAATCGGCCAGCCCGCCCGCGCCTTCGCCTAGGAGCGCATCGGTGACCGTCCCGTCGTAGTCGTAAACAACTCCCAGCGGAGTGCCCGTGGCTGAGGATGTAATGTCCACGGGCGCGATGATCACTCCGTTGAGGGAGACTTCGATGTTGCTGCCGTTCACATCCTCGGCAAGATGTCCGGCCTGCGATGCGGTCAGGTTAGTCGAATTGGTGGTCCATGCGCTGAAGGCGCTGGCCACCAAGGCATCGGCTTGCGCGCCGGGTAGGATCGGGCTCAGGTTGCCTTGGTCGGTGACGTAATGCACGGAGGCGTTGGCCCAGACCAGCGCCTGCCCCTCAACTCCGGAAGCGTAGCCGGAGCCCGCTATGAAAGCCGGGCCTCCGGCGTGGCCAGCAACAGTACTGCAAATAACAAAAGCTGCCACTAAGATTCGCCAGCGCATGCTCACTCCTCGCGCGCGCTGCGGATAGCGCGCTCCAGTTGGACGACTCTGACGCTTCCGCCAGCCATTGACGCGGCAGCCTTCTGTCCCTGCTCAGCCACGTGTTTCCCGCTCTGATCGAGAGCAATCTGGCCCAGCAGCCCTCCCACCGGGCTGGTGAGGCCCAATCGACTCGGCGGATATAAAAAGATCAAAATGTGCTGGCCCCTCCGCATAGGGCGAGGCATGGACCGTGCGCCCGCCCACTCGTGGATAGTGAGAACCTGTCCTGGCTCAACCCCGGCAATCGCCTCGTCCACGCGAAAGCTCAACTGGATCACGGGAGCCGTCCCTGCAGTCGTCCCCGGAACCACCCGATCGATTGCCGCAGTTTGGGTCGTCACAGTCTGCGATCCAGCGGTAAGCACCGTGCCCGCGAATATCATCCCGGCCCGGCGCGAAAGCAGTTTCCACCGCGGACCGAGAATGCGTTCGGCAACAACTTGATCCGATTGCTCTGCGGTTGCAAAGCTGCACAAGCAGAAATTTGATAGACAGACGAATGCAATAAGCAAGACGAATCGCGCACGCATAGCGAATCTCTTTCTGGAGGGGAACTGGACTGGCAAAAGTCCTGGGAGTGGTATCAGCCTAGCGTGTTGCGGGTTTAGGGAGATGTGCGGGCGATCACAATGCCTTTGTGACGATTCGCCCGAAACGCGGAGGGTTTACCCGCGACGCTGGCGCTGTTTCAACTGCTTGTTCGCCTTCTTGGTGGCCTTCCGTTGCGACTTCTGGTATTTCTTCATCGCTTTCCGCTGTTTCTTGTTCGCCTTTTTGAGATATTTCTCCTGCTTCTTATCCGCCTTTCGGGACTGGCGCGCGTTTTCCTCGGGACTCATGCGTTGCGCATGAGCCGACATCGCGCCCGCAAAGCTCAAAACAACCAGCAACATGAAAGCGGCAATTCGTTTCATAACGTCTCCGAACGGAAGTTCTGCACAGATCTTACACCGAAGCTGCGACAGTCTGGCACTCAACGTGTTACTTCTGTAATCCGGCCCTCAGGGTGCCCCACTCATCGCGTATTTTGCGATGAGTGGGAGCCGCTAGTGAATCGTCTTCGTCTTCCGCGACATGTAATCCATCAGCAGATATTGCCCCAGCGTATAGGGCGTCGTAAAGTAGGCCTTGCCTCGGCACATTTGCGTCACTCTCTGGACGAACTGCACCAGCCCATAATCCGACGCAAGCATGAAAGTATTGATCAGCACGCCCGCCCGTTTGCATTTCGAAACTTCTTCCAGCGTCTGGCTGACCACCAGCGGATCGAGCCCAAATGCGTTCTTATAGATGCGCCCGTCTTCGAGGGTGAGCGCCGAGGGCTTGCCGTCGGTGATCATGACGATCTGCTTCATGTCCTTGCGCTGGCGCTGCAGGATGCGTTGCGCCATGCGCAGGCCCTCGCGCGTGTTCGTGTAGTACGGACCAACTTTCACCCGCGCCAGTTGCGAGAGCGGAACTTCTTCCGCCGAATCATGGAATAGCACCAGCGACAACGAGTCTCCCGGATACTGCGTGCGAATCAGCTGCGACAGGGCCATCGCAACTTTTTTTGCCGGAGTGAAACGGTCCTCGCCATACAGAATCATGGAATGCGAACAGTCGAGCATCAACACGGTCGCGCACGACGATTGGTACTCGCACTGATGCACCTGCAGGTCGTTGTATTCGAGGTTCAGCGGAAGCCCGAGGCCCTCGCGCTGAATGGCGGAAGACAGCGTTGCTGTGATATCGAGATTCAGCGTGTCGCCGAACTCATACTGCTTGGCCGCTCCGCTCGTCTCGATGCCGGTCGCCATGTCGCGCGTGTCGTGACGTCCAAAACTCGACTTGCCCAGCGATCCCAGCAGATCGCGCAGCGCTTTGAATCCCAGGAAGTCGAGGCTCTTGTCGGTGATTTCGAACTTCGCCTGCTGCTGCGCGTCGCCTATCTGCCCGCCTACGCTCGACTGCTCCGCGGGATCATGAGGCTGGGCTTCGAATGGACGATCGATGGAGATGTAGTCCTCCTGCTGCATCCGCTCGATCAGTTTCTCGATCAGTTCTTCAAGTTCGCCCTCCATCTGCATCTGCTGCAGCCGGTCGCGCATTTCTTCGTCAAACATCTCGCCGTTGAGCAGTGCTTGTTCGAGCGCCCGTTTCAACTCGTCCAGCGTCTGCTCGCTGTCCGGCAATTCGTACCAGAAATTGTCGTTGAATCCGCTCTGCAGAAAATAGTCGGAGAGGGCGCTGAGCAGGTCTTCCATGCTCATCTCGGCAGCCGGGTCGGGAATGTATTTGGAGTAGCGGATGCGTTTCATAAGGCAGGTCGCAGGTCTTAGGTGTCAGGTCTTAGGAAAATCCTAAAGCCAGTGTCGAGTTGTGGTTCTCAGGCCTCAGCGGCAAGCGATTTTCCTGACACCTGTCATCTGCCACCTGAAACCCGTTTAGTTAAATCCTCGCTTCCGTCCAAATTCCGAATCGTCCGGCTCAAACACCCGCTCCTGCTTTTTCGGAGGCTTCTCACCCGCCGTAAACACACGCTCTTCATTGCGGCCGATTTTCTTGTGCGCGTGCAGGCCTTCCAGGACAAACTCCGCCGCCGACACCTGCATTTCTGCGCTGTCCTTCGGGCTCACGTTTAGCTTGCCGAGTTTTTCCATCAGCCCCTGAATCTGGCTCAGGCCTTCCAGAACATCCTGCGCGGCAGCATTGTCACTAAGCTGAATCTCGCCGCCCAGATCGAACCACTGCACCACCTGACTCAGATTGACGCCGTGCAGATAACCATCGAACGCCTTCGCGACCGCTGTGCGGATCAACTCGCGGCTCACAAAATCCGCACCCTTCATCTCGCCTTCATACTCCAGTTCCAGCTTCCCCGTGATTGCCGTCAGCGCGGCGTAGATGTCGCTGATCCTCGGCACCACAAATTTCTCCCGATGGGTCAGCGCGCGCCGCTCGGCATTCGATACTACGTTCTCGATCGCCGAAATGGGCAGCCGCTGGCTCACGCCTGAGCGCTTGTCGATTTTCTTGTCGTCGCGCGCCGCGAAAGCGATGCGCTCAATCACTTCCTGCACGTACTTCGGGATATGCAACTTCGAGCCATTGCGATCATTCTCGCGAACATTGTCGCGATCATTCCTGCGATCAATCCAGGCTTCCTGCACGGTAATCGCGATGCCTTCTTCCACCGTTGCCGGATAGTGCGTGCGAATCTCCGATCCGATGCGATCCTTCAGCGGCGTAATGATCTTGCCGCGCGCGGTGTAGTCCTCAGGATTCGCGCTGAACACAATCGCGACATCCAGCGGCAGACGGATCGGATATCCCTTAATCTGCACGTCGCCTTCCTGCATGATGTTGAAGAGTCCGACCTGAATCTTGCCCGCGAGATCGGGCAATTCGTTAATCGCAAAAATCGCGCGATTGGCGCGCGGCAGCAACCCGTAATGCACGGTGAACTCGCTCGACAGTTCGTGCCCGCCACGCGCCGCTTTGATGGGATCGATATCGCCGATCAGGTCGGCGATCGTGACATCCGGCGTGGCCAACTTCTCTACATAACGGTGCTCGGGCGTCAGCCAGGCGATGGGTGTGGCGTCTCCCTCTTTGGCAACCAGCTCACGGCAGCGGCGGCAGATCGGAGCGTATGGATTATCGTGGATCTCGCAGCCTACGACGTACGGCATCTGCGGATCGAGCAGCGCTGTCAGCGCCCGTAGAATGCGGCTTTTCGCCTGACCGCGCAGCCCGAGGAGAATGAAATTATGTCGCGATAAAATCGCGTTCACGATCTGCGGCACCACCGTGTCGTCGTATCCAACGATGCCCGGAAATATCGGGCTGCCCTCGCGCAGCCGCGCCATCAGGTTCTCGCGCAGCTCATCCTTTACCCGGCGCGAACCGAGACGCTGTGCAGTAAATGAACTCTGGCGCAATTCGCCGAGAGTCCGGGCGAAACTCATGGTGGAGACCTCCGAAGGAAACTGCCTTATGCGGATTATACCGCCGGGCACAGCGTCAGCTCTCAGCTATCAGCTTTCAGTGCAACCGATTCCGCGCTACGTCGCTTCGAAGTGGGCATCTTTAGGATAGAGGAAGTCCTAAGCACGACCAAGTTCGCGCCCAGGCTGAAGATGAGCCAACGCTATGACGTCACTTCTCCGAGTCGCGGATGAGGACTACGTCGGAGTCCCGGTGGCCGCGGATGACGGCGAGCTGTTTGCCGTCTTGGGACCAATCGAAATCGCGGATAAGCTCGGACTTGAAGTCGGTGATTGCTTTTCCGGGCGTACCGTCGAGGTGCTGGAGCCAGAGATTATCGGTATCGCCGTCGCGAACGGGATAGGCGACGGCTTTGCCGTCCCCGGTGAGGCGAATTGGTGAATCGCCGGCGGACGCTAGGGACTCCGCGCGGGGACGTTCAAACTCTATAAACCGGGGCGGCTGGCTGGAATCGAGAGGCAGCAGGACTAGCTTCTCTTTGGGGTCACCCAGTCGAAAGCTGTCGAAGGCTGCAAACTTTCCATCCGGGGAGATGGTGATGCGGCTGAAAACCGCGAGCTCGGCAAGATGTTGCGAAGCGCCGCCTTCCAATGGAACCTTCGCCAGCTTTCCGTCCGCGTCCGCGTAGAGAACAGTTTTGGCGTCGGGGGAGCAGGCGGGAAGAAAGTCGAATTTCCCGCTCGTGAGCTTCCTGGCGTTTCCACCATCGGCATCCGCTTGCCAGATGTTGTTCTGAGTTTTTCCCGCAGCTGCGGCTGAGAAGACAATATGTCCGTCAGAACAGGCACGGGCAAAATTCGGGAAACCGAGCTGCGAGAGCAAAGGAGTTTTGGCGCCCGAGTCGGGATTGAGCAAGGCAAGACCGTTAGCGCCGGCAGAGGTGATGAGCTGGCCGTCCTTGGTCCAGGACACACCAGTGATCGGCGAACCGGTGGTGAGCCGTCGCGCTTGGGAGCTGCTAGCGCCAGTGGGCATCACGTAAGGATCCAGATGGGTCTGGCTCAGGACGGTTGCCAGAGCGTGGCCATCGGCCGCCAGGCTGACGTCAGCATAAGAGTTAGTATCGCGGGTGACGGGGGACACTTTACCTGCGGGAAACGAAACAAAAACGATCTGGGTTTGCGTGAAATTGGGACCTGCTCCCAGAACCAGGAGGCCGCTGCCGTCCGGCAGCCAGACCGGCCGCTGAAAAAACCTTTCATTGGTGGTCGCAAACAAGTTCCGTTTGCCGCTCTCGACGTCAATCGCAACCAAGCCGGAGACCGCTTCACCGGGCTGAGACACTGTGCTAACGATGCTTTTGCCGTCCGGAGACCATGCGGGATCGGACGCCTGCTCGTTGAGGGGGCCCCCGGCCAGGGTTTTTTCCCCGCTACTTTCCAGCGAGCGAATGACGAGACGGTATTCGCCGACTTTCGGATTGTTCGCGACCATGTAAACGAATTTCGTGCCGTCCGGAGAGAAACTCAGGTTGGAATCTATGTCAGTGACCAGCTTCTGCGGAGTGCCCCCGAGCACCGGAGCACGATACAGGTAATGCAGCGAGCGGCTGCCGATTTCCGAACGAACGAAATATAAGTAATTGCCGTCAGGTGAAAAGCGGAGGCCCAGGTAACGGACGGGCGCCGCAGCCACGACCTGGGTATTACTGCTGGTAGGAATGTTGCGCAGCCACAAGCTCTGCTGACCATTGTCATCCATGACGTTGAGAATGTATTTGCCGTCAGGGGAAATGGCGACGAGCGTAGCCTTGCCATTCTCCGTGATTTTGCTGACGGAAAAGTTCTGAAAAGGAACAGGCCGGGTGCGTGAGAGGAACGCGTAGATCCCATAGGAGGCCGCGCCAACAAGAAGAATCGCAACCAGGCTGGTAATGCCGAGTCCTAGTTTGTGCTGCTTGGCAACAGTGACGACGGCGGAACTGCTGGAGGTATGGGCGAACGCGACGGGTCCTGGCGGGACGACTGCCGGTACTGCAGATGCTGGTGCGGATGCTGACGCCGCAACCGCCCCGGGCGCCTGGTGGGTGGGGTCGGTATCGCGCTTCAGCCGTTGCAGGTCGGCGCGTATGTCGGAGGCGTGCTGGTAGCGCAGGTCGCGATCCTTCTCGAGCGCCTTGTTGATGATGTCTTCAAGCTTGGGGGGCAGATCGGGATTCAGACGAAGCGGTGACGCGGGCGCACGGTTTAGAATCGCCTCGAAAATCGTGGCCGAGCTTTCGCCGCGGAAGGGCAGCGTCCCCGTCGCCATTTCGTAGAGAACTGCGCCAAACGAAAATAGATCGGTGCGTGTATCCAGATCTTTGCCTTTGGCCTGCTCCGGCGACATGAACGAAATCGTTCCTACCGCCATTCCCGGACTCGTCAACTGCTGTTCTTCAACCGCACGCGTCGCGGAGTCCTGGCTTGACGACTCACCTTTGAGCGCAACCTTTGCCAGTCCGAAGTCCAGAATCTTGGCATGACCGCGCTCGGTGACGAAGATGTTTGCGGGCTTGATGTCGCGGTGGACGATGCCTTTGGCATGAGCCGCATCGAGGGCATCGGCAATCTCAATGGCCAACGAGAGAATCTGGTCCGTTTCCATCGGACGCCCGGCGATGCGGTGCTTCAGGGTCACGCCGTCCAGAAACTCCATGGCGATAAATGCCTGGCCGTCCTGCTCACCGATATCGTGAATCGTGCAGATGTTTGGATGGTTCAGCGCGGATGCCGCCTGCGCCTCGCGCTCAAAACGGCTGAGCGCCTGCGCGTCGCGCGCAACTTCGTCGGGCAGGAATTTGAGGGCAACGAAACGGTGCAGGCGGGTGTCCTCAGCCTTATAGACGACGCCCATGCCGCCGCCGCCGAGTTTCTCGATGACACGATAGTGCGAAATGGTTTGTCCGATCATTTGTCCGATCACTAGTAGACAATTGGCTTTCGCGGTCGCTTCATCTTACGGACACGGCATTCGCCCGTCAACGAATGACGACTGCAAGCGCCAGGCGAGCTGATGATGAGTAGCTGACAGCTAATTCCACCGCGCCTTCGATGCCCGCCGCAGACCGGGCAGAATCGCATCGAGGTAGCCGACTACCGCCTCCAGACGTTTTGCTTCCGACAAGGTCGAGAGAAGGCTTTGCTTGAAGTCGAGATCGAGTGGCAGCGATCCTGCTAGTAAAAAGGACAGATTGCCGGCGTGCTCGTCGGGGCCGGAAGGTTCTGCCCCAGCCAGTTTCGCGATCTCTGCGTGCAAGCGCACGGCCTGCGTCACCATCTCGGCGGCGGGTTTGCCGGCTCCGTCCTCATCTTCGTCTTCATCCTGCACCACAGAAATTTCGGCCTGCAGGAACGGCCTATCTTCGTTGACCTCGATTACCTCAAAGCGCTCGACGCCGCGCGTCAGGATGTCCATGCGCCCGTCGTCGTATTTCTTGGTGACCGACATGATCTCGGCCGTGCAGCCGATGTCGGCGACTCCATCGGAAGACGCGCGCACCACCCCGAACGGTTTTTTCTTCTCCAGGCATTCCGCGATCATCTCTTTGTACCGCGGCTCGAAGATATGCAGCGGCAACGGAACGCCCGGCAGCAACACCAGTTCGAGCGGAAAGATGGGCAACAGCGAACTCACGGTGTCTCCAGTGCGGACAATTTTACGCTATAAGGAAGTTCTCAGTTCTCAGTTCTCGGTTCTCAGTTCTCAGTAAAGGCAGAATGGAGTCGGGTTTACTGAGCACTGGGAACTGGGAACTTGCCGGCATTGACTTGCCGCTCTCCACGCGATACAAGGGTCGCCATGGGCATAGCAGGGAAAGACATGGACGGAAAAGTCGTGGTTGTCACCGGGGCTTCCATGGGAATTGGGGAGGCGATTGCCAAAGTTTTTGCCGACGAAGGCGCCAGCGTGGTGTTGCTCTCGCGCGATGCCAGTCGTGCTGAGGCAGCCCGCCATCGCATCGGCCACACCGAGCGCACGCTGGCGATGGCTTGCGATGTTCGCAAGCGCGAAGATATCGACCGAGCGCTCGCGCTCACCCTGCACCACTTCGATCGTGTGGATGTGTGGGTGAATAATGCCGGCGTGGGCATCCGGGATACCGTCGCGGATATGGCGCCGACGTCTTACCGCGAGTTGTTCGAAACCAATTTCTTCGCCGCCATCGACTGCATCCAGGCGGTAGTGCCGGCCATGCGCAAGAATAAAGAAGGCGGCGGGGCGATCATCAACATCTCCAGCGTTGCCGGACACATTCCGGTGCCCTTCATGGCGATATACTCCGCCAGCAAATTTGCCATGAACGCCATCGGCAAAGGCGCCCGGCTGGAATTGAAGCGCGACAACATTAACGTGCTGACCGTTTGCCCCGGCTATGTGAGCACTGATTTCGGCGCACACGTGGTCGCCAATCGCCAGGGCAACGTCCGTCCGCAATCCGTGCGCGGAATTTCTGCGGAGCGGGTGGCGCGGGCGGCCTATCGCGGATATCGCAGCAAGAAGCGCGAGGTCGTCGTGCCTTGGACCATGATTCCCGTCATCAAGCTGTACCAGTTATTTCCGGGAGTGGTCGAGTGGGGAATGGCCAAGGCCATACCGAATGCGCGCAAGGATAAAGGATAAGGACTAAAGAGACAAAGCTACAAAGTAAAGAAAAGTAAATCCTGCAAACCTTCCGCCCTCAGCCGCATCGAATGAAATAGGCAGAACTGCAGTCTTCCACCCCCTCCGAAGGGCCGTAGCACGGCGGCCCTGGGGGTGGGGGGCTGCCGTTAACTTTTGCGTGCTCCTTTCGTTAAAATGGGGTCTATGAAATCTCAGCCCACTTCTGCGCGGTTAAGCCTGCTTTCCCTGGCCGCGCTGTTCAGCCTTCTTCTGCTTGTCATCACGTTATCCCAAAAAGCACTCGCGCAGGAGGGCACGCTCGACAAGTCCGCCCCCAAGGGAATCACGGTGGAGGAGATCATCAAGCGTTTCGCCGCCAAGGAAAAACTATTCAGGGAGGCACGCGAGCAGTACACCTACCGGCAGGATGTGAAAGTGATGACGCTCGACGGGGATACTATCGACGGTACCTACCAATATGTGTTCGATGTGACTTTCGACGACAAGGGACGCAAGTTCAAGAACGTGGTCTATGCGCCGCAGACCACGCTGAGCCGAATCTCGATGACCCAAGAAGATCTCGATGACATCGAGAACCGCCTCCCATTCGTGTTGGCCTCGGATGAAGTCGGCGAATACGACATCATGTACGTCGGTCAGCAAAAGCAGGATGAACTGAAGACCTATGTTTTCGACATTGCGCCTAAGCAGATCGTGAAAAAAAAGCGCTATTTCCAGGGACGTATCTGGGTGGACGACCACGATTTTCAGATCGTGGAAACTTATGGCAAAACCGTACCCGATATCCATCCGGGAAAGAGAGGCAACGAGAACCTGTTTCCCAAGTTCACCACCTGGCGCGAACAGATCGATGGCGAGTACTGGTTCCCCACCTACACGCGCGCCGAGGACACACTCCGCTTCTCCATGCAGGACGTAAAGATCCGCGAGATCGTCAAGTACACAAACTACAAACGCTTCGGATCGAAGTCGAGGATCATCTACGACGGGCAGGAAGTGCAGAAGGCGGATCCGAATCAGAAGCCGGCTGAGCCGCCGAAGCCGCAGTAAAAGCCAGGTTTCAAGGTTTCAAAGTGCAAATCCATCAGGTCGCTCCGAGTGTCTTTCTCTTTGAAACCTTGAAACTCTGAAACCTTGAAACCTTGAAACCTGCTTCCCTCAGTAGAACAAGTACTTTCTCCACTTATCGTCCGAGTGCCCCATCAAACGCATGATGTGGCGGCTGGTGTGGAGATTGAAGGAGCGGGGTTCGCGCCCCGGTTTCATGTTGGCTTCGTGGGGAAGCTGGTTGCCCTTGCGGCGGTTGCACGGATGGCAGCAGGCGACGAGGTTCTCCCATGTGGAGAGGCCGCCGCGCGAGCGTGGAATCACGTGGTCCAGCGTGAGTTCGCCGGAGGGCAGAGTGGTGCTGCAATACTGGCAAGTGTTGCGGTCGCGCAACAAAATGTTTTTCCGCGAGAGCGCCCGCGACTGGTGCGGAATCCGGCGATACTCCAGCAGACGGATGACCGAGGGCACGCGCACGGCAAAGCGGGCGGCGTGCAGGAAGTGCCCATTCTCTTCTTCCGTCATGGCGACGCCCTTCAGCACCAGCACGATGGCGCGGCGGGCGGCACAAACGTTGATCGGTTCGTAGGACGCGTTCAGCACCAGCACGGGCTGATGCAGCGCGTGACCGTCCCCTTCCTGGTGCATGCCCGGAGCGAGCATCGACGCCGGAAGGTGCGACCGCATGCTTCCACCGAAATTGTGCAATCGCAACGACATAAAGTCAGTTCCCGGTTCTCAGTTCCCGGTTCTCAGTAGAGCTGGGCGGGTTCACTGAGAACCGAGAACCGGGAACTGAGAACTCTTCTCCCGCGAACGAGATGACGCCGGAAATTTTCAATGTCCTTGCCACTGTCGCCACCCACACCCGTGCCGCTCCAGCGCGGAGAAGAACGCGCGCGCACTCGGAGGCGGTAGTCCCCGTGGTATAGACATCGTCAAGCAGTAAGATGTCGCGATTCAATATCCGCGTTGGATCGCTCACCGCAAAAGCGCCCCGCAGGTTCTCGCGGCGTTGGTGGCGGGTCAAGCCAATCTGGCTTCCAGTCTCGCGGCGGCGCAATAAGACCCCCGTGCATAGCTCAAATCTCTTCGCAAGTCTCTTGGGACAACACAGTTGCTTCAGCGCGCTCCGCGCGATCATCTCCGCCTGATTGAATCCGCGCTCTGCCCGTTTGCGCTTATGCAGCGGAACAGGAACCAGCGCGATCGTCCCTACCGGCATGACCTGTTCCAGATTGGCAATCGTTTCCGCCACCATGCGCCCCAGAACTGCCGCTGCGGGACGGACCTGCTGGAACTTGAGCACATGGATCAAGTCGCGCAATCCACCGTCATAACTGCCGTAGGCGACCGCGCGCTCGAACGGAGGATCGGTGCGCTGACAAAGCAGGCACCGCGATTCCCCAACGCCGACGCCGCCGGGGATGTGCAGGGCTTCACCGCAAACGCTGCAGCACGATCCCTGCAGGGGTCGCAGCGCAATCAAACAGTTTTCACAAACGGGAAGCCGGGAAACCTCGATCAGCGGGGAACCACAGATACGGCAATCGGCGGGAAAGAAAGTGAAGAATAAACTCGCAGCCGCGCGCTTGGCAAAGCCAGCGAGCCCATGATCGGCCAATGTATGATGCGCCAATTCCCGGTCCGCTGCTTGATCCTTGGCTGCCCGTATTCGAAACCCAGTACTGCTGAAGACGGCCTCCGGCACCCGGCAAACCGACGATGCTTGCCGGATTTTACTCAGTCAGTATAAGCCGCCGTACACGCCCTATGCAACGCCACTATTGGGCTTCGAACCGCCATCCGGCTCACTCTGTGGCTGTTTGCGCCCGGACGGAACGCGTTCCAGCACGGGAATCGTCCTTAAGACGTAGACGCGGTGATAGCAACGCTCACAACGGACCGCTTGCAGCAACAAGAGCGGAAGCACATGTTTTTCAAGAAAGTTGCGGGGACGCGAGCGATAGGCTTCCTGCCCGCCACATTCTCGGCAGTAAAATTCCTCGAAAAACCGGCTCCTAGAGGGCCGGGCAAGCGGAGTCACGGAAATGCCTCCTGGCGCGGGAGTACTCTGACGCTGCTTAAGACGCAAAATAAGGAAGAAAAGTTGCGCCTAAAAAGCGCAGCTTCCGATCTCGAAGTTGTTTTCGCATCCGCTGCCCACGCCGGTACTTGTGAACCAGGCTTGCGGCATGATAAGGTGCGCCGTTGCTGCTCCTGTTAATCTGCTATGAATCTCTAATGACTATTCTAATGATTATGAGGACCTTATGAGCGCTCCCGCGGGGGATGTCCCCGGAACTGTCCGAAAACATCGCCCCTACGTTCCGGAATCGATGGAGATGAAAGAGCTGACCCTCCGGGCCATGTTCCTGGGTCTGATCCTGACGGTTGTGCTTGGGGCGGCCAACGCATATCTCGGCTTGCGCGCCGGGATTACCATCGCGGCGACATATCCAGCGGCGGTCATCGCCATGGCCGTGTTGCGAGCGTGGAAAGGATCGCTGCTCGAAGAGAACATCGCTCGAACCGCCGGCTCGATCGGAGAGAGTGTCGCGGCCGGCGCAATTTTCACACTGCCCGCATTTGTACTCGCCGGAGCGTGGCCGTCCTTCTGGTCTTTCGATTCCTACTGGAAATCAACCGCACTGATCATGGTAGGCAGCATCCTGGGCGTCCTTTTCATTTCATTAGTCCGGCGAGTTATGGTGGAGGACCCCGAACTCCCCTTCCCCGAGTCGGTGGCGGCGTCGGAGATTCACAAGGCCGGGCAGCGTGGCGCACAGGCTGCGAAATACCTTTTCTGGAATATTGGGGTTGGCGGACTTGTGTACATCCTCGGAAGCTTCGGACTCTTCGCCGCCGGCAAGGATTTCAGTTTTGCGGTCGGGAGCCTCGGACGCAGCCAAGTCCGGCTTGGTCTGGCCGGAAGCAAAAACATCGTGGCGTCAGGCGGCGCCAGTACGTTCGCCGCTCCCAGCGTAAGCCCGGCGTATTTGGGCGTCGGCTACATCATCGGGCTTCGGCTAGCCTCCATCCAGTTCGCCGGCGGCGTACTGGCTTGGGGATTGATGGTCCCTTTGCTCATTTATTTCCTTGGGCCACAGATCAAACAGTATCTGCCGACAGGTACGCCGGACGACTGGACCACCATGGCGATTGCCGTATGGAAGTTCGTGGTGCGTCCCATCGCTGTCGGGGGAATGCTGGTCGGAGCGGCTTACACTCTGTTCAAAATGGGCAAGAGCCTGACGGCGGGCTTCGGCAAGGCGATCGGAGACTTGCGTCAGACTGCGGACCAGCGCGCCCAGCTTTCGCGCACCGAACAATACATGAGCTCGAAAGCTGTCTTTGGATTGATCGCGCTCATGTTCGTGTTCATGTGCGTACTCTATGTGCATCTCACCGGTCTGCTCTGGCCGGCAATTTTGGCAGCCGCGGTAATGCTCGTGGTCGGCTTTTTCTTTGCAACCGTTTCCGGCAATCTGGTCGGCTTCATCGGTTCCTCGAATAATCCGATTTCAGGCTTGACTCTTTCCACACTGCTGATCGCCGCGCTCCTCATGGTCTCTCTGGGAGTCTCGGGAAAATCTGGCGTGTTAGCCGTACTCAGCGTGGCCGCGGTGGTTTGCGTTTCTTCAGCCGTAGCCGGTGAGCTGTTACAGGACTTCAAAGTCGGCTACATTCTGGGCGGCACTCCGCGCAAGATTCAGTTGGCCGAGTTGATCGCTGTGGTTGTCGCAAGTCTGGTTATGTACTTTCCGCTCGCGCTGTTGAATAAATCATTCGGTTTTGGCAGCCGTGAACTGGCCGCGCCACAAGCCGGACTTATGGCCACGCTGGCGGTTGGGGTTGTGGGCGGCGATATGCCGTGGCCCCTGGTGGTGGTGGGCATCTTCATGGGCATTGCTATGATCATGATGCAGGTGCGCAGCCCCATGCTGGTGGCGGTAGGAATGTACTTGCCCTTCGAGACGACATTCGCGATTTTCCTGGGCGGAGTCTTCCGCGCACTGGGCGACTGGCTCGCCAAGCGGCGCGGCTTCAACTCCGCGCAAATAGCGCGCGTGGAGAACGCCGGAATACTCACCGCTTCCGGCCTAATCGTCGGCGAATCGCTGCTCGGCCTGGTTTGGGCCGGAATCGTTGCCGTTGCGAAGGCCCGCAATTGGGAAATCCCCCAGATATTCTCCCACCCCTCGTATCTCGCCGGACTCGTCGTGATGGCCGGATTGGCGGGCATCATGATCAGAATTCCACTCTCCAGCGCGGGCGATCCGAACGAACCCGCTCCGCCCGTGGGCATGATGTGACGGCGTTTGCGCGGCGTGAGCGAAGCGGGAGCTGCGCGCCGTCATCCCGAGCATAGCAAGGATCTGCCTCGCCTCCCGCGATAGCGCAACGCCAAGACAGATCTCCTTCGTGATACTTTGTGTCCGTCGCGGTTCTCGCTTCGTAGTTCTCGCGTCTATGTCAATTGCGCGCAACATCGCACAGGTGCAAGAGCGCATTGCGGCAGCGGCGCGGCGCGCGGGCCGCAATCCCGACGAAATCACACTGATGGCGGTCAGCAAGACGTTTCCGGCCGAACGCATCCGCGAAGCATACGCCGCCGGCCTGCGCGTTTTCGGAGAAAACAGAGTACAGGAGTTTGCTGGCAAGGCAGATGCTCTGCGCGATCTGCCTAATGTCGAATGGCATCTGATCGGACATCTCCAGGCCAATAAAGCCGCCAAGTCAACGGAGTTATTTGATGCGGTCGATTCCGTGGACTCGGTGCGGACGGCAGAGAAGCTGAATGGGTTCGCGGCAAGCGCGCGCAAAGTATTATCCGTCCTGATTGAGATCAATGTGGGCGGCGAGCAGGCCAAGAGCGGAGTAGCACCCGCCTCCAAAGAACTGGAGCAAATTCTGCAAGGCGCGCCGCGATGGAGGAATCTGACAATTCGCGGATGGATGACCGTCCCGCCGTATGCAGAAGATCCGGAGGGCTCACGGCCCTATTTTCGCCAACTCCGCCAGATTCGCGATAGCATTGCCGCGCGTGCGCTGCCGCGCATCGGCGCAGCAGTTCTTTCCATGGGAATGTCGCACGACTTCGAGGTCGCGATTGAAGAGGAAGCAACGTGCGTGCGCGTGGGAACGGCAATCTTCGGGGAGAGAGCAAAAAACGAGTAGAGACGGGGCCCCGTCTCGGCAGCGAGGCGTGGTCGGCTCGTTGCGGTGCCGGGAAAGACGCGGCAAGCCGCGTCTCTACGGCAACGGTGATCAAACCGAAAATGATCGAGCTGAAAGAGTCGCCAGCAGGAACAACCTTCGCAATCAAAGTTCACCCGCGCGCGAAGAAGAATGCCATCACCGGCGAAGTAGACGACGCCCTGAAACTCGCCCTAACTGCCCCTCCCATGGATGGCAAAGCCAACGACGCCTGCATAGATTTTTTCGCAAAAGTTTTGAAGGTACCGCGATCCTCCGTTACTATTACAGCCGGTCAGACCAGCCAGAACAAAGTGATCCGCGTGGAAGGCTTGTCCGCCGAGGAAGTCCGGAAGCGTTTAGAAATCTGAGCGCAGTCGAAAACACAGTCAAGGGTCAGATTTGTATCAGGGTATCGCTTTAGCGATACCGCACGTTCATCAGAAATCGACGCCCCTTTAAGGGCCGCTCGGGAGTACCGATTGACCTTCTCCGAACGTTTGCAGGAAATCCGCACCGGGTTCGAGCGCCCCTTCTGGGTCGCGAACATTACCGAAATCTTCGAACGGCTTTCCTACTACGGAGCTTTTGCTTCTCTAGCCCTCTATCTGCAAGAGAAGCTGAACTTCTCGACTGAGCAAACCGGAACCCTGACCGGCTTGTTCGGGGGCATGGTCTGGTTTCTCGCCATCTTCGGAGGAGCCGCCGCCGACCGACTGGGTTTTCGCCGCGCACTTTCGATGGCCTACCTCATCCTGGCCGCCGCCTATTTCCTCATCGGATCGATTGGATCGTCATGGCTGGCGCCGGTGCGCAACGCGGTGCCTCTTGGACTGTTTGTCGGCTGCATTCTCATCCTCCCTGCACTCGGCATCTCGATGGTGAAACCCTGTGTGGTGGGCACCACGGCGCGAGCTTCCAAGGAAAACGTCCGCTCCATCGGCTACTCGATTTATTACACGATGGTCAATATCGGCGGAGCGCTGGGCCCTTTGTTCGCAGGATGGGCTCATCGCCACCTGGGTGTCGAAAATGTTTACCGCGTCGCGGCGGTCAGCGTGTTCGCCATGTTTTTCGTGGTCATCATCTTCTTCCGCGAACCACGCAAGGCCGGAGACGCGCCTCCGCCATCGATCGCCACGGTCGCTCGGAACTTCTGCATCGTGGTAGGCAATTATCGATTGGTTCTGCCGGTTTTGCTGGTCGCCTTGCTGCTGCGCATCGGCATGATGATCTATCCCAGCTACAACGTGCCTTGGTGGATCTGGTGCGCGTTCTTGATTCTCGTGCTCGCAGGCCTCAGCCGCTTCATGTGGTTCCTCGTGCTCTTCACCGGCTATTGGGTGGTATTCTGGCAGCAGTACATCAGTTTGCCCGGTTATATCCACGGCTACATCAACTCTAGCGCCGCCGTCGAGACCATCCTGGTCACCGATGGGCTGACCGTAATCTGCCTCACGCTCGCTGTAAATTACCTGACCCGCAAGATCCCGGCATTTCAGGCCGTGATTTTAGGCACGGTGATCACCTCGGTTTCGTGGGTCATCCTCGCGCTGCGGCCGACGATCTGGGGCGCAGTGCTTTCCCTGTTTGTGCTGGCACTCGGCGAAATCATTCAGTCTCCGCGCTACTACGAATACATCTCGCGACTGGCTCCTCCCGGGCAGCAGGGCACTTACATGGGCTTCGCGTTCCTGCCCATTGGAATTGGATCGCTGATCGGGGGCTGGTTTGGAGGCACGCTGCTTCATCACTTCGGAGAAGTCACTCATCAACCAGCTCGGATCTGGTGGAGCGTCACTGCGGTCGGCCTCGTCACGGCGGCGCTGCTCTGGATATATGACCAGACGTTACGGACCAGCGGCACAAGTCCGACGGGAAATGATAAATAGAAAGGTTTTGATTTTCCCGCGACCAAAGACCTGCGAACTAAGACCCAAGACCTGCCTCACAGCCCTTCTTCTTCCAGATACTTCTCCGCTTCCAGCGCCGCCATGCACCCGGAGCCAGCCGCGGTGATGGCTTGCCGATAGCGGCGGTCCTGCACGTCGCCGCACGCGAACACCCCCGGCACTTTTGTGAACACGTTTTTGTGCGTAACCAGGTAGCCGTCCGGGTCCGTTTCGAGCTGGCCTTCGAATACTTTGGTGTTCGGGATGTGGCCGATCCCCAGGAACATTGCACTCGTCGGGAACTCCCAACTTTCGGTGCTCTTCAGATTGCGCAAACGCAAGCCAGTCACTTCTTTTTTATTGACATCCAGAACATCGTCAACCACGGTATCGGTAAGAAACTCGACCTTGGGATTAGCACGGGCGCGATCAAGCATGATTTTCGACGCGCGGAACTGCTCCCGGCGATGGATGAGGGTCACTTTGCTCGCGAATCGGGTCAGGAATGTCGCTTCTTCCATGGCCGAGTCGCCTCCCCCGATCACCGCGATTTCCTTTCCCGAGAAAAAGAAACCATCGCAGGTGGCGCACGAAGAAACACCGTGGCCGATGAGGGCGTGCTCGTTCGGCAACCCGAGCCAGCGCGCCGACGCTCCGCTGGCAATAATGAGCGTGCGCGTCTGAAAGGTCTCTTTTCCGATGCTTAGCTCAAGCGGATGTTTGCTCAAATCGGCCTTGATCACGTGGCCCATGTGATAGTCGGCGCCGAAGCGCATCGCCTGCTTGCGCATGTTTTCGATCAGTTCCGGCCCCTGAATACCTTCGGGGAAACCGGGAAAATTTTCCACCAGCGTGGTCAGCCCTAATTGTCCGCCTGGTTCATGGCCTTCAATCACGAGCGGTTTGAGATTGGCACGGGCTGTGTAGAGGGCGGCGGTGTGACCGGCGCATCCGGACCCCATGATCACAACATTGCGTATGTTCATAATGGTAAGTAGATAGATTCTGGAAAACAGATTTCGCTTCATCTAGCAATCACAATGCCAGTACCGTGACTGCGTAATTTGTACCGTTTCACCACGCAGAGTAGCGCCGCCGTCCCGGCGGCTGTCGGGCGGGCGTCCTCGCCCGCGGCGCCGAGGGCCAGACGCCCTCGGGACAGCCGGCAAGATGCCGGCGCCACTCGCTTTCCGCGAGGCCACCCTCACGCGGTCACAGTGCTACGGATTTTTCTTGGTGCCAGTGCCTGGCTTGGTTGAAGTGCCCACTCCCAAGCGAGCCAACTCCTGGGGCACCATCTTGCGCGCGCCTAAAGCGTCGCGATAACGCTCCATAATCGAAGAAGCGGCGCGGAAGATCGGTTCGTATGCCGTCTGATCCGTCGCCGGAGTTCCTTCTCCTCCCGCGCACCGCGTCAACACCACCGACGATTTTCCAAAGCGCTCCAGCTTGACGCGCGACACAGGTGTGCTGGTCGACAACATCGCCGCCGCGGAAGCAACGGTGGATGCGCTGTCCTCGATTGAGACCTGCATCAGATCTTTATCCTTGGGATCGCGCACCCGCAGTACCAGCGTCTCCACCATATTCGCCGAATCCACGCTGAACGAATATTGGACATTGCTGAAAAGAGCGGCGTCAGGGAACTCGCGGCGCACCCGGACCCAGTCAGCCGCCGAGACCGCGCCCGCCGGTAAGGCTGGCATACCCGGGATCGGAGCGCTCTGGTCGAGTGTGGAATGCCCCCGGGCCACCTCGTAATCCTTGCTGAATGCCGGTTTGCCGGGCACTTTGGCCAGCGCCGCTGCTAACTCCTTTTGCTCGTCGGCGGACGGCGCGCACACATTGATGACATTCACTTTCACGGGAGGTTGCTGGGGATTTGCCGGAGGTTGCTGGGCGAATGCTGACGCAGCCATGGCCGTCACGATCAGAATTTTGTGAGAGAACACGGCGAAATTGTATCAGGGGATTGAAGAGGTGAGAGGTCAGATTTCAGAGGTAAAAGCCGAGGTAAAAGCCTATGAGGCAGGCGGTCTACCTCTGCAATCTGACCTCTGACATCTGCAATCCTAATCGGCGGCCCCGGCCTCGGGCTCGACGGCGCCATGTCTGCGCAGCAATTGCGGCAGGTTCTGCGAAAACGCCGAGCGCGGCAGCACCATGTCACAGCCTACCTCGTGCGCCTTCTGCTTCAAGTCGCCCTGCACGTGCGAAAGAAATCCAATGATCGACGTCCCCTTCTTCAGCTTGCTTTTCAGTTTCGGGATTAGCGTCAAAGGCTTGGCATTGGCATTGTTCAAATCGAAGATAATCAGCGAAGGCTTTTCTTCGCCGTTGCTCTTCATGCGGTCGGTGAGTTCCTTCTCATTCTTCACAAACTCCACCTTCACGTTCATCTTGAGGCCGGTAGCCTGAATCTTGCTCAGAAAGAACAGGTCTTCGACAAACGCAAAGACACGCGAGGCGGCATCTTCCCGCGGAGCGGGTAGAGGCTCCGGATCGGCCACCGGATAGGACGCGGAAAAGCCGGGCCGTCGCGGTCGACTGCTCCCGTTGCCATTATCCGCGCCCATATTGGCGCGGTAGCTGTGGTCCATGGGAGCGGTAAAAACTCCCTGCTGCTCCTGGCGCGCACGGCCCATCGGGCCACCCGCGCCGCGTCTCGGCGGACGCCGTCCACGACGCCGCTTGTGTTTCCCCCCTCCTGCGGAGGGCTGACCCGGTCCAGCATTCATAGTTTTCTCTATGTTCAATCTTCAGAAGTCAATCTTCAGAAGTTAATCCCCAGAAGTAAATCCCTCAAGTAATCCATGGCCTGGATCGCAGGCCTCATAGTCTCGTATTCCCCTGCGTCGGCAGGTTACTCGGCAGGTTTAAGGTGTTGCGCAACGCGCGGCTCACTATATATCGGCTACCTACAGGCCAAACCCCGCACCGGCTGGATGCTATTCGAGAACGATGCTCAAACTATCTTTATAATCAGGCGCCGGAGTTGTGTTGGCGCAAACGGCCAGCCTGGAAGCATGGCCATTGGGAACACCTTGATGTTACTCATGAAACCACCGCCAGCGCAAGGGGTGTTCCCAAGTTTTCCACATCGGGGGCATTACTAAAGTCGGCCAAGGGTCTTTCCTAACGGTGCGAAGGCGGATTTCCGCCTGGCGTTGATCGGAAGCATGCGCCGCGCCAGCTTTTGGCCTGAAGTTCTGTCGCGGCTACGCCGATAACAAGAAGTGTGAAATCCACTACTGCCATAGAGAGAAATCCCGCCTCGAAATCGCTCGCGCTGCCGGGATAGCTCTCACCTCTGCGATCTAACCTCCAACCTCTGCAATTACGCTACGGCGCTTCGATCAACTCCATCTTGCCATCCCGCGTGCGGTGCAGCACCATCAACACGCCATTGGGATCGCGGAACACGAAAACGTCCTTGTCGCGGAAGTGCGCTTCTTTGATCGCTTCCTCCAGGGTCATCGGATGAAGCGCGACCGAGTCCCTCGCATGCACCAGATGCACTTCGTTGGTCCGCGCCACCGATGGAAATTTATGAACGAGAACGGAAACGGTAGCGCTCTCGGCCAGCCCCAGCGCCGCCTCCAGGTTTTCTTCCATCGACTGCCCGTTGAACTTCTTAACTGCCTTGCGCTTCTTGCTCAGCCACTTCGTTTTATGTTTGAGCGCCTGCTTCTGCAGATGGTCAAGAGCTTCATTGATGGCTGAAAGCATGTCCTCGGTCTGGGCCAGCCCAATGATCGGCCCATTGGGCGGGTCAATCGTGATTTCGGCTTTGTGCCGGCGCTTTTCGACCGCCAGAGTCACCTTGGTTTCGAATCCGTCGCCTAAAATCTTGCGGATCTTATTGAGTCCAGTTTCAACTTCCTTGCGGACGGTGGGAGTAATTTTGTATTTCCGCGCGGTATATTCCACGTTCATTAAGCAGCCTCCAGAACAAGGTCAGAGGTTAGAGGTCAGATTGCAAAGGTGAGCCCAATAGCTGCGAGCGTCAAGGTTTTCACCTCTGCACTCTGACCTCTAACCTCTGCAATTATTTCTTGACTCTTCGCTGATGGGTGCTCGGAATCTTCATATCTTCACGATATTTCGCGACCGTTCGTCGGGTGACTTGAATGCCTTGCGATTGCAGGATGCGGGTGATCTGCTCGTCGGTCAGAGGTCGGCTGGGATCTTCTTCTTCGATCAGTTTCTTGACGCGGCGTTTCAGGATCAGGAGCGAAGTGCCGCCGCCCTCCGGTCCCTGCACGCTCTCGGAGAAGAAATACCGCAATTCGAATACGCCCTGAGGGGTGTGCACGTATTTATTGGAGACCGCGCGGCTGACGGTGGAAGGATGCACGCCGATTTCCTCCGCCACTTCCTTGATCATCATCGGCTTCAGTTGATCGATGCCCCGTTCGAGAAAGTCCTGCTGGCGCGCCACGATGGAGTAGCAGACCTTGGTGATCGTCTGCTTGCGCTGTTCGATGTTCTTAATCAGTTGGATGGCGGACTTGTAGCGATCTTTGACGTAGTTGCGCGTGTCGCGGTCGTTGCCGTCGCGAGTCAGCAGGCGCTTGTAAGCTGGGTTCAAGCGCAACTGCGGCATGTCCTCGTCGTTCATGATGATCAGCCACTCGTCGCCATGCTTCACAAAAGCCACATCGGGCTCAATCAGACGCGCGGGAACTTTGTTGTAGCGCAGGCCGGGCCGGGGATCGAGCGTTCGAACGTAGTCGAGCGCCGCCTGCACTGCCTCCACCGGACGCCCCATGGCGCGTGCAATTTCCTTGAACTGCTTCAGCGTCACCGCTTTCAGATGCTGATCGACGACCGCAATCGCGTCTTGCACGACTGGCTCGGTCAAGGCATTGCCGTTGGGGTGCAAGTGGAACTGCTCGAGATGGTAACGCAACTGATAAAGCAGACATTCGCGCAGATCGCGACAGGCGATGCCCTGCGGATCGAACTGGCGTACCACTTCCAGTGCTTCGTGCAGATCGGCGACAGTGAAATTTACGGAAGCAATCCGGGCCGGTGCGGTCGCGACCCCGGTTGCGCTTGCGTGGCTCGCCGCGATGGGCACAGGGACCTCGGCTGCGATCTTTTTCTCGACATCTGCCTCGATATCGGGCTCCAGATCTGAGTCCAGATGTGAGTCGAGGCCCGAAGGAACATCTGCCTCGCCCTCCGGTGTGTCAGCGTGGAGCGAGACAAAAGACTCGGTTCCGGCACCTTCCGTCGTCAACCCCGAAAGGTCGGTGTCTGCATCGGCAAGTTCCTCGGGCGCGAGAGCAGATGTGTCAAGGTCAGAGCTCTCAAGGTCCGAGGTCTCGACCAGCCCCAGCGCTTCCGCTTCACCGATGATCTTGGCCGCCACTTCCACATCTGCCTCGGGAGCCGCGACCGGAGCGATCCCCAGCAGTTCTTCGTCGCTGGCAATGAGATAGCCTTCTTCATTCAGATTGCCAATAATCAGTTCAGCGGCCTGGTGGACCGGCGGCCGCACAGAAATCGCGCCCAGTTGCCATAGCAAGTGGTCGCTCAAGTTCCCCGGCTTGGACAGAAAGTTCTCGAACGAAGGCTTTTCGATCTCTTCCATTTCTCCCGAGCTGCGATAGCCGGGATCCAGATAATCCTGGAAGAACGAGCCAAAATCGATCTCCTCGAACGGATCTTTCTTCTCATCCGCTATCGTCGGACCCTCTTCCGGCGCGGCCGTTGCCTGAGCGGCCAGCCGGTCGCGTTCTTCCTCCTGGCGTCCCACATCGTCAAGCAAAGGGACGGAATCTTCCAGTTCTTCCAGCACCGGATTCTCGACCATCTCGGCATTGATCATGTCCTTGAGTTCGAGCTTGTTCAGCGCGAGCACGGACACCATTTGCACGAGACCCGGCGTCAGAATCTGCCGCTGGGATAACTTGACGTTTAATTTGTGCTGAAGAAGCACCATTTCTCCCGAAACAAGTTCTCAGTTCCCGGTTCTCAGTTCTCAGTCAACCCGCTGCTTTAACTGTCCGGCACACCAAAGTGTGGAAAATTTAGCTTCTCATGCACCGAGGTAGATCGGGTGGGCACGAAAGGTCAATGCGTCCACGCCATGGTAACCAGAAACAGTTCTCAGTTCTCTGTTCTCAGTTCTCAGAAGGCCGGGGTTTTACTGAGAACTGAGAACCGGGAACTGAGAACTCACGCTTGAGAACTCACACCAGTGAGAAACTTTCTCCCAAATAAACGCGCCGTACTTCCGGATCGCTGCCCAACTCCTCCGGCGTACCCGAGCGGAAGATGCGTCCCTCGTTAATGATGTAGGCCCGATCCGTCACCGACAACGTTTCGCGGACGTTATGGTCCGTGATCAGTATTCCGATGCCGCTGGCCCGCAGATCGGAGATTATCTTCTGTAAATCCAAAACTGCAATCGGGTCGATTCCCGAAAAGGGCTCGTCCAGCAAAATAAACGTGGGGCTGATGCAGAGCGACCGCGCGATCTCGACTCGCCGCCGCTCCCCGCCCGACAGCGCATAGCCGCGATTCTGACGGATATGCTCCAGCCCGAGCTGGTCAATCAGCTTCTCCGCCCGTTCGCGGCGTTCATGCCAGGAAATGGGCTGGACTTCGAGCACGGCCAGGATATTCTCCTCGACCGTCAACTTGCGAAAAACCGAAGCTTCCTGAGGAAGATAGCTGATGCCGTACTGGCGCGCCCGTAAGTACATGGGAACGTTAGTGATATCTTCGTCGTCGTACAGCACTCTGCCGGTATCGGGAGGAACCAGACCTACAATCGCATAGAAGGTGGTCGTTTTACCGGCACCGTTCGGTCCTAAAAGACCCACGACCTCGCCCTGCAAAACCTGAATGCTAACCCCATTCACCACGCGTCGGCCACGATAGGACTTGCCAACTTCGTCGGTGGCCAGCGTAGGCATTTATCTTGCCACTTGCGTCCGAGTAACCGCCGGGGACGTTGCCCTTCCTTCCACGAGCACCCTATCATCGTGCCTATAGAAAGTCAACGAATCGCCCGTAATTTTGCCCCGTTCGGCATCAAAAATGCTAGGAAGTCCCGTCGCTGAGCCGCTCGATGACTCGCTCGATGGTCCGCCGGTCAGCACGAACTTGTCGTCGGCTGCCGTGTACACCAACCGGTCGCCGGTTGCATGTCGCGTCGGCTGCGTGATCACGACATTGCCTTGGGCGACGATCCGCTCCACTTGCCCCGGCGCTGCAGCCCTCGGTTCCGTTCGCGATTGGTCCCGCAGCAACAGGAACACAGTCATCTGTCGTCCCGTCATCGTCACGTCGGGGCCCTTCGCGGTCACCCCGCCATCCAGGAAGATTCTGCGCTCCCCATCGGCATAGTTCAAACGCGCTGACGTGATGTGGACCGGAGTCACCTTCCCCGTCTTGTCCACTTGCACCAGCACGGTCGAAACCGGTTGAGCCAAAGCCAGTGGCAGAGTCTGTGCGGTGGCGGGACTCTCCCTCGCAATAGGGTGTAGCTCTGTCCCCACACCGGCCTGCCCCATTCCCTGCGCAACCAGCGACCGATGCTCGCGATCAAATTGCAGCATGGGAGCCTCCACTACATTCGCGTTTTGCCACAATCGCGCATTGCCGGTGTACACCGCAATCGCCGGTGAACGGTGCGCCGTCATGCTGCGGCTGGTCACGTGGATCGGATCGGAGGAGGCGAGCATGCCGCCGTCCGGTTGCGCCTTCAGGTCGGAGTAGGTGCTCTTGACGTTGCCCTCGGCGATGGCATCGCCCGTCGTCCGGTTCATGCGAATCGTCTGCGCGGTTGTCGTCATGCCGGTGTCTGACACTCGAGGCGATCCGCTCAGCACCAGCATTTGATCGGAGGTCGTATACTCTCCCCGCTGCGCCCAAGCCTTTTGCGTGCCATCGACGTAAGTAAGGTCGCCCGACTGAGCGATGGACCGGACCCCACCCTCCGGAAGAAAAACAACATCAAGCATCTTGCTGGTCGATACTCGATCCGTCGAACCGGGCGCCCCGAGCCTGGCATTCGCGACCTTGTCATCGTCGATCTTACCGCTATTGATTTTGCCGCTAATTATCTTCGCGTCCGGTTCTCCATGCAGCGTGGCCAGCCGATTCTTCTCCGTGAACTTCGCCGTGAACCGGGCGGCGGTCACCACCGTCCCCTGATCCGCGCCTGGCTGCGTGATCACGATCTGCGGAGGACCGGTCGTCTCGGCGCGCTCCAGCAGACGGCCGTCTTTCACAATGAAATCCATCACCGGAGCGGTCATCTCAATCTCTTGTGCCCCACCCTTCGCCAGCGAGGGTGACGCGGAACCCATCTCTACAGCTCCGGCCTCACTGCGGCTGCTCTTCTGGGTCAGCCGCACGCCATCTTCGGCATGAACAGTCTTCAGTATCTGCTGACCGGCAAAGTGCAGCGTCACCCGTCCGGCGTGAGCCTCGGCGGGCCCTCCCTGCGCTCCCGTCGAGACACGGCTTGCCGCGTCTCCGCTAGCGAATCGGACATGGCCGCTCAGAATGGCCGTGGTAAGCAGGTTCCGCGTCCCGGTCAAAAACAGTTCGGCGCGATCCGACCGCTCGCGCGTCTCCGAATTCGACGCTTTCGAGTTGGAGGATGCCCGGCCATGAAGTTCCGTCTCCACATTGCCCTCGGCCAGAACGTGGTCCACCGTGTTGTCGTCGCGCAGAAAGAACGTCGCGTGGTCGGACTGCATTCGCTGCCGCTCCCGGATCAAGCGCACCGCGTCGAGCACGACCTGGCGCGGCCGCTTTGAAATCGTTCCACGATCGGCATTCAAGTGGACCAGTTGCGGCCTGCTGACCGTCACCGCGACTGCCGACAACAAGTTCATCGTGCCCGTTTTTGCCACATATTGAATGCCCACCGCCGATCCGGATGCCTGCGGCGTCTCGAACACCACCTTTCCTGTGGCGGAAGCGTCCCCGGTATTCTTGTTGAAAACGAGCCCGTTGGTTTCAAGATGAATCGGTTCTTTGGTCCGCTCCGGAAGCGACTGGTCCGAATGCCGCATCCCCTCGGGATTCGCTTCCAGGTCGATCAGCACCCTACCCTTCGCGCTCACATTGCCCGACGCGGGATCGTACTCGAAGTCGTCCCCGGCGATCTGATCGAAGCGGCCTGCATCCTTGCCATAGATGATGATTTTGACGTTATGCAGCTCCGCCCGTCCGCCCTGTTTGAACTGAACTGCCTTGGAGGCGCTCACCGTAAACTGAGTGCGGCCCTGCTCCGACTTGGAGATGGAAAAGCCCTCAGCAGTCTGCTGAATATCCAAGCCAAGTTTTGCGGGAACGTCGTGGACAGCCTTGCGCAGGCTCCAGCGCGCGTAGAAATACATGCCCCCGACGGTAGCCACCATCAGAATCACGCCTAAGGCAAACCAGCGGCGCAGTCGTGAAACAGGAGAGGACATCAGAGGCTAGTGTAACGCGCGGGCCCACAGGCACGAGTGCAAGCACGCATAGTCCTCCTGTAGAGACGGGGCTTGCCCCGTCTCCGGGCCACCCATGACTATGTACGAGCAGGAACGGGACGGGTACGGCCTCAGCCGCTCCACACATCCCCAAGCGCCCAATCACTGGCAGGTGAGCGTAAGCCGCTTCAGCGATCCGTTCGTCCACCCCGAGCCATCGACCGGCAAGTGCGTAAAGTAAACGTAGAAACTCTTCCCCAGTACGTGCGGGTCATCGCCGAGTCCGACGGCAGTGGGATAAGCCGCGATTGGGCCAAAAGTGCCAAGCAACGTAGGGATCATCCAAGTGAGACCGTCGACAGATTCGGCGTAAGCAAACGTCGTGTCGTTGGAGATGATCATGACGTAGCGCTGCAGCGCACTGTTGTAGTGGATATCGAGATACCCTTGATACGCGGACTTGGGATTGAGGTCGGTGGAAGCTCCACCGATCCCGGGTTGCAGATGCCAGCTGCCCTGATAGAACTTCTCGAAAGGAACCGCGTGCGGGCGCGCCGACCCGAACGCGGCATCCAGTACGGAGGCCGCCAGTGCGCGCGCAACTGTGACATTGGTAGTGGTCGAGACCCCCGCAGGGGTCGTGGTGTGCAGCGTCCCGTTGGCGATCCAGTCCGGAAAATACAAATAGAAATACTTGCCGTCGGGCGAGAGCACGAGCGGCCCGTCGCCGATTTCAAAGCCGTCGAGTCCGACCGCATACGCCTGGTTCAGGCGGATAATTTCGCCGAGGTCGGTCCAGTGCAGCCCGTTATCCGAGGACGCAGCCAGCCCCAGCGCCGCATACAGCGCATCATCGGGGAGCTCAGCGTGATACGTCACCAGCAGATTGCCCGCCCCCGTCATCCCCGCGGGAACCTGATAGACCGGGCCTCCGCCCATGTAGCCATAACTGGGATAGTTAGAGTTCACGGCGGGATCGGGATTCGGCGAGACACTGACGTCCTGAGGATCGCCCGAGCCTAGCGGGTTATCGAGCGTGCCCACCGTCGTGACCACCGATCCGTATTTGTTATTGCCGACCCAATGGCCTTGCCACATCTGCCGGGAGTGCCCACCGCCGTCGCTGGCAAAAAACTCGTAGCCATTGCCCGTCTTGATTATCCCCATGGGAGTGTCGGGCCACGCGAAGCCGTTAGAAGCATCCGTAAGCGGCGGCTGAGCCTTGCGGCCGGCCTCAAGACGCTGAGCCGGCGAGGCGACGACGATTGGCGATGTCACCGAGGGTTGGCAGACTTGAGTAGGAACCTCGGCGGCGCCAACTCCGGACGAGAGTTGGAAGAAGCTGGTAAGTAACGCAATGTTGGCGAGCGAGCGGATGTGCATAAGCATCCTCAGAGTTTGATCTTGTGCGACCAGAGGAGTCCGGAGCATCCTCTCTAAGAAGACTCCAGGCTCACATCGCTAAGAAACACGCGAATCCGAGGAATGTTGCGTGGCCCTTTGGAATGGCGCCGGGCAAGGTTTAATGCTTCATCGCACCGGCGAGCACTCCGCTCAATGAATCCTGCCAGGCGTGTACGATCATTCCCGGGCGAACGCTTCCGCGCCAATGCGCCAGAATCCCGAACATTGCTCCATACAAGGCAATCAGAACCACCATTCGCAAGCCTTGGTACGCGTGCGCCGCGCCGAACGCCGCAGCAGATAGGAGAATGCCCGCGGGAACGCTCTTGGTGAACACGATGAACTGCCGCTGCAGGTAGCCCCGAAAGATCACCTCCTCGCAAATACCCGCCGTGACCGAGAGCGCGAGCCATAGCGCTATTTCGGCGCCCCCGTGCGGTAGCATGAATTGCATATTAGGACCGTGCGCGGCGATGCGAAGGAGCCAAGCGAAAATAAAAAGGAGGCCTGTCGAGACTAACCAGAATGCCGCAGCGATTCCAATATCCCGAGCTACTTGGCGGACGGTGCGCCATCGGTCTCCCAGAATGATGTATAGCGGCGCGCCACTACGCCGCACGCCGGCCACGATAAGACCGAACAACAGCCATTCAAACAAAAGAGTAGCCACATAAAGGCGCACACGGTGCGGATTCGCCGCCGCCCTCATCTGGTCCGCGACAGTCTTTCCCCAGAATGTCCACCCTCCTAATATGGCGAGCACCAATATCGTGTGGAGGGGGCCAGCGGCGCGGGGATAGCGATCTGACGTAAACTGAGCCAGATCGGAAGCCATGATTACCTCCTCTAGCTGGACGGTCACCTTCGGTGTTCTATAACCGCCGCACCAGCGTCCCAGCCAGCAGATCGTGCAGTCCCTGTTTGCGCTCCGTGAACCCGACCATGATGTAGCCGATGAACAGGATGATCCCAGAAAGCCATTTCGCAAAATGCCTGCCTGTCGCGCGTTCGAATGAGATTCGGTTGCCGTTAAGGTCCATAACCTTCATCCCAAAGATCATCTTGCCGAGCGTCGCCTGGTACGACGAGCTCTCCATGAAAGCTTCGTATAACCAGGAAGCGAAAGCCGATGCGATGAGGGTGACGCCACCGCCCAGGAGGCCAAGTCCAATTCGAGTATGGGGAACGCCACTCATCATTCCCGCCACCCCGAGGCCGCCGAAAATCAAGTGAATGGGAGACACTACTACACGCACGATGATGGCGTCGATAATGAACGCAACCACCCGGATCCAGAACCCTCCATAGCGAACTGCCGCCATCGGCGCAACCGCCTGATAGGAAGCCGGTGGGGCTGAATAGGAAGAACCTGGCACTGCGGTGGGCACAACACCGGGTGCCGGACTCGTGGGCGATCCGCAGCGACTACAAAACTGAGCGCTGGCGGCGTTCGGCGCGCCGCACTTGTTGCAGAAGAAAGTGGCATTCATGACCCGGCACTATAATGACTGATTAGCCTCTTGTCAAAGAGATGCCGGAGAGAGCGGCACGGGACCGGTTTCATGTATGGGCATCGTCAATTTTCTAAAACCGAAAACGGCGAAGGGAAACATCCTGCAGCGTGAGCGAGACCTGATGGCGAAGCTTGAAAAATTGATGGAGGCCAATGATGAAGCTACATTTCGTGAGGGACTAGAGAAAGAATTCGGAATTAGACCAGAGGACCCGAGGTATGAGAAGGCTATGAACGCTTGGCGCGAAGTTGAATAGCGCGGTCTACACGCTTCCCAAATCTCTTAACGCGTTTGTTCTTTTCAGTCTCCGACAAACCGCATTCATTCATATGCTCTTCGATAATTGTTGCGATTTTGCGAGCGGCTGCAGCCTTGTTTTTGGCGTTGGGTTTTGATAATGCCCTGGAAGCCATGTAGCGATTTCCCTCGTTCTTAACTAAGGTCATACATCCTGCCCGCTACGTCAAGTCAACTCTTGTCAATTGAACCTTATCTCGTGAGGTCGATCGCGGGAAGTAACGAAGGTAATTCTGAAATTAGGCCTCGCAGACGAAGAACCCGAAATTGCTCCAGGACTTCTAGTGTCTTCTAGTCAAGTGCACTACCGCGCCCGCACCACATCGCGCAAAGTTAGCTCCAATCCGCCGAACTCCGGATGGTCGTTCATGCCGAGCGAGTAAGCGATGTCCAACCGGTCGCCGGCAAGCAACTGCATCCGGTCGGTTGATTCCTTCAGCCCCCAGCCCATAGCTTTGAACGCAATATTGTCGCGCCATGAAGATGGCGATGATGATCCTGGGGCAGATGGTTGTGCGGTGGCGAGGCGGAGCCCCGCCAGGACGGGGCGAAGCCCCGTCACCACACTGTCCGGATGACAGCGAGGTGTGAAATCCTGCACTGCCGCAGCCGCAACGCCATTAATCGCGGCCGCCACCCGCAGCCGCACGTGTTTGTCTTTCACCGCCTGCGGAGGAGCCATCAGCCGCACCGCTCGCGCCGCAAAAACCGGCTCGCGATTCTCCATCCCAAATGGTTCCAGCAACAGCAGCGCCTGGTGAAGCTCAGGCGTGATTTCTCTCAGGGACAGTTCGCGATCGAACTCTAGCTGAGGTTCGAAATCGGCAGAGGTCAGGCGAGCGCGAGCGTACCCATCCAGATGCTGGCGCAACTTCTCGACGTTGGAGCTGGGGAGCGAAAATCCGACCGCGTGCGCATGTCCTCCGTAGCGGGAAAACAGTTCGTGGCAGGATTCGATGGCATGCAGCAGATGAAATGCCGGGATCGACCGTCCCGAGCCGTGCGCTTCGTCGCCCTCACGCGAAATAATCAGCGATGGCCGCCCGTGGCGCTCCAACACGCGCGACGCCGTGATGCCAATCACGCCGCGATGCCAGCCATCGCCATCCACGACCACGCAAAATGCTTCGCGCAACGCGGGATCTTCGTCCAGACGCCGCTCGATGTCGTCGATGATGCGCCGCTCTTCTTCCTGACGCTCGGCGTTCAACTGGTCAAGGCGGCTGGCAATCGTCCGCGCGCGTTCCATGTCTTTTTCGTTGAAAAGGTCGACCACGTCGCGGGCCACGTCCATGCGTCCGGCAGCGTTCAGTCGAGGCGCGATGCGGAAAGCCACTTCGGTCGCCGTCAACGCCCGCCCGTCGCCAAGCTTCGCAACTTCCAGGAGCGCCTTCAGCCCAACGTTCACCGGACGACGCAGTCCCTGCAATCCCAGCTTAGCGAACACCCGATTCTCGCCCAGCAATGGAACAGCATCGGCGATGGTAGCAATCGCCACGACTTTCATGAACGACATCAGCAAGCGCGACTGATCTTTCAGATCCAGCCGACGCTGCAGCAATCCCTGCGCCAGCTTGAACGCCACACCCGCGCCGCACAGATGCTTGCAGGGATAATCGCATCCGTTTTGGTTTGGGTTAACGACTACCAGCGCCCGCGGAACGCCGCCCATCCCCGGTAAGTGATGGTCGGTGACGATCAGATCTACTCCGGTGCGGCGCGCAGTTTCGGCGGCCTCAAACGCACGGATGCCGGTATCGACGCTGACGATCAGCCGCACCCCGTCGGCAGCCGCGCGCTCAATCACCTCATCGCGCATGCCATAGCCTTCGCGGATGCGATGCGGCACGTGAAAGTCAGCCGTCCCGCCGCAAAGCTCGATGGCCGTCTTAAGAATGACGATCGCCGTAGTGCCATCCACGTCGTAATCGCCATAAATGAGTATCTTTTCTTTGCGTTCCAACGCCGCTTCCAGCCGATCAAGCGCGGATTTCATCCCACTCATCAGCAGCGGGTCGTGGAGATTGTCAAGTGAAGGAGAAAGAAAACAGGCAGCCGCCTCCGGCTCATCGATCCCGCGCCCAACGAGCAGATCGGCCAGCACCGGCAAAGCAGAAGCAGGAATTTTCAGTTTGGAGTCAAGTAACGCTGCGGAGAGAACCTTAGCCTTAGGAGAATTCGGCGGATTGGATATCCATCGCATAGAGCAGGTCGCAGGTGTCAGGTCCTAGATCTCAGGAAAAAACTTGTACGGCCCGCCGCGCGATTTTCCTAAGACCTGACACCTGCGACCTGCCACCTGAATCATGCCCTACTCGTCCTGGTCCGGCTCATCGATCATGAATCCGCCGCTCTCGTCCGCCAGTTCGCGCAGATGTTGATAATGCTCGTACCATTCGGTGCCGGCTTCGAAGACGAACATGCATCCCTGGTAGGCCCACCCAAGCTGCACAAATCCCGTCTTGCCAATGTAAGCCTTCAGCCAGCGGCTTTCTTCCATATCTTCTTCGCTGCTGTATTCGCCATCGGTGAGCAGTTGCGACACGCGGTCCAACTCTTCGCGGTCGAGCGCCCACGAATGCATGGTAAGGAAGGGCACGGCAGCGGCCTTGGCCAGTTCCACGAAATCTTTCCAGCCATCCGGATTGTGCGCCGTGTCCCAAAGCACGCTGGGAACCTCTTCGCACTCGACATATCCAAAGAAACGGCGCATGCCCAGCCCTTCAATGAAGGCGGTCATATCGTCTTTCATGCCCGTAAGGTCGTCTGGATGTGGAGACATGGAATTTCTTTATTGTACGGCTTAGGCAAGTCAGCCGCTACTGTCTGCTTGTCGTCGGTCGCTGGTCGTTCGCGAGGCGCCTCAATTCGCATCGGCAGGGCAAAAGCAACATTTCGCAGACAGGGGTTGCCAACGACCAACGACTAACGACTAACGACCAGCGACTGGCTCCCTTATGTTAAACTTTTTGTTCACAAAATAGACGCGTTCATCATGCTGTTTTCCAAAGAATATGTGGGCTATCTGGCCCGCGAAGTTTCCAAAAAACTGGTGGCGAGCGGACTCATCGAGACCAAGGCGATGCCCGCTCTTAACGCGAAGGTCAACGCCGCCCTGCTCGAAGAACTGGCGCTGGAAGACCGCATTAACGATGAGGTGCGCGTCATCCTCGAAGCGTATTCCGAAGAAATGCAGAAGAGCGGCGCCAACTATCAGGAAATGTTCCGCAAAGTGAAGACCGAGTTGGTGAAAAAATACAAGGCTGTGCTTTAGTGTTGGAACTGAGGACGCCCCTGCCGTGCGATTGAGCCGCGACAAAGTCAACAAACTCGCCCATACCATCACCGACGCCGTCGCTGAGTTGGATGATGTCGAGTTCATCGAGGACCGCAACACCGTCCGCCTCGAAGTCCGCAAAATTCTCGAAGCGTTGCTCATGCAGGAAGCCCGCATCGACCAGGCCGCGCGCCAGAAAATCGAGAGCCAGCGTCGCACCATCATAGAAGGCTCGGAGGAATGGTCGATCCTCTATCGCAAGTATTACAACGACGAAGTGAAGAAGCTGGGAGTGTAGAGACGCTGCTAGCGGGCCGAGGCGCGAGTTGGCTACATCAATCCTGTTTCCTGCTCATCAATCAACGCTGCGTCCCCCTGCTTCAACGCTGTGTCCCCCCACTCTAACGCTGGGTGCCCCATCCTTGCGCGTTCTTTGCGCAAGAGCCTGCCCTGAGCGCAGTCGAAGGGGTGGGATTCCACAGACGTATCCCGCATGAGATTCGTTGACGAGAGTTCGGAAGAGATCGAGGCCGTCCGTCTCATTTGTTCCCCCTCATTTCGTCATCTTGACACCTGAAGCGACTCGCCTGCGGCGTGCTTCTAAGAATGTTCCGCCGACGGCCTGTAACTCATTCAAGTATTTGGATATACGGCTGCTATACGTATATTAACATACGTACACAATGACAAGTACAGTGTTTCACGTGAAACATTTCTTGCAAATGTCCAGGATTTCGGCGCGCCGGACCGGAGCCCGCCACTACGTGAGTCGAGGGGTGGTAATCGCCCCCTCCGCCGCCGACCTGACCAGCGCCACGTACTTCGCGAAGACTCCGGTTTTATACTTCGCCGCCGGAGCCTTCCATTCCGCCAGCCGCCGCGCAATCTCGGCGTCGGAAATTTCCAGCTCCAGTCTTCGGATCTTGGTGTCGATAGTGATGCGGTCGCCCTCGCGGATGGCCGCAATTGGCCCGCCCAGCGCCGCTTCTGGCGCGACGTGGCCGACCATCAGACCACGGGTGGCGCCGCTGAAGCGTCCGTCGGTGATCAGCGCCACGCTCTCACCCAAACCTTCGCCGACTATCGCCGCGGTCACGCTCAGCATTTCGCGCATGCCGGGGCCGCCCTTGGGACCTTCATAGCGGATCACCACGACGTCTCCGGCCTTGATCTGCTTGCTGGTCACGGCCTGCATCGCCACCTCTTCGGAATCGAAGACGCGCGCCGGGCCGGTTTGCGATTGCCGTTCGTGGCCGCTCATCTTTACTACGCCGCCGCCGGGGGCGAGGTTGCCTTTCAAGATCACCAAGCCGCCCGTCGTCTTCAGCGGCTTGCTCAAGGGAGCGATCACCGCTTGGCCCGGGGTCTCTTGTGCAGCATTCGCTTCTTCGGCAAATGTTTTTCCGGTCACGGTCATCGTCGAACCATTGGCGTGCTTGCCGTCGAGCAGCCTTTTGGCGATCACGGGAATGCCGCCGGCCGCGTCCACATCGGCCGCCACGTACTTTCCCGAGGGCTTCAGATCGGCCAAGAGCGGCGTGCGCTCGCTGACTCGCTGGAAATCGTCGATCTCCAGCGGCAGACCCATTTCGCGCGAAATCGCTAACAGATGGAGCACGGCGTTGGTCGAGCCGCCCGTCGTAGCCACGCCCGCTATCGCGTTTTCGAACGCGGCGTGCGTCAAAATATCGCTGGGACGAATCCCCAGCTTCAGAAGATTCATCACCACTTCCCCGCAGCGGAACGCGACTTCGTCCTTGCGCGGATCCATGGCCGGAATGCCGTTGAAGCCCATGGGCGAGAGACCAATCAGCTCCATCACCGTGGACATAGTATTTGCGGTGTACTGGCCGCCGCATGCGCCCGCTCCGGGACACGCTACGTTTTCCAGTGCCAGCAGATCGGCGTCGCTCATCTTGCCCGCGGCATTCGCGCCTACGGCCTCGAACACATCCTGGATGGTTACGTCTTTGCCTTTGTACTTGCCGGCGGCAATGGTTCCTCCGTAGAGCACAAGGCCGGGGAGGTTCATACGCGCCAGCGCCATGGCTGCGGCGGGGATCGTCTTGTCGCAACCGACAATACAAACCGCCGCGTCGAACAGTTGTCCGCGACAGACCAACTCGATGGAGTCGGCAATGACCTCGCGGCTAACGAGCGATGCTTTCATGCCTTCGGTGCCCATGGTCTCACCGTCGGAGATGGCGATGGTGTTGAACTCCATCGGCGTGCCGCCCGCGGCGCGGATGCCTTCCTTCACCTTGGCCGAGAGGCGGCGCAGGTGGAAGTTGCACGGCATGGTCTCGATCCAGGTGTTGGCGACGGCGATCAGAGGCTTCGCAAGGTCGGCGTCGGTAAAGCCGATGGCTTTGTACATGGCGCGCGCCGGAGCCTGGTCGCGCCCGTCAGTGATGCTGCGACTGCGATGCTTGAGGTCGATGTCCATGGGGGAGTGCTGCAGACAGTTTAGCTGAGTGGGGCCAAGTTCTCAGTTCCCAGTTCTCAGTTCTCAGAAAACAAACCAGCAGATTTCACTGAGAACCGAGAACTGAGAACTGAGAACTTTCTTTTACGCATTCACCACTTTCGGCGCCGCCGACTTTGTCTCGGGCGCTTTTTTCTTTTCTGCAGGCAGCCACGACATCATTGTCCGCAGCTGCTCGCCTACTTTTTCAATCGGATGCTGCTTCGCTGCCTCGCGCAGCTTGGCAAACTTCTTGCCGCCTTTTTTGTTCTCTTGGATCCATTCCTTGGCGAATTTGCCGTTCTGGATTTGCTTCAGCACCTTCTTCATTGCTTTGCGCGTTTCATCTCCCACGACCATTTCGCCTCGGGTCAGGTCGCCGTACTCTGCCGTATTTGAAATGGAATAGCGCATACGGCTCAATCCGCCTTCGTAGATGAGGTCGACGATCAACTTCACCTCGTGGACGCACTCGAAGTAGGCGACCTCGGGACCGTAACCGGCCGCCACCAGCGTCTCGAAACCTTTCTGCATCAGCGAAGTCAACCCGCCGCAGAGCACGGCTTGTTCGCCGAACAGGTCGCTTTCGGTTTCTTCCCTGAAGGTCGTCTGCAGCACGCCGGCGCGCGTCGAACCGATGCCGTGGGCATAGCAGAGCGCCAATTCCTGCGCGCGTCCGCTGGCATCCTGATGGATGGCGAGCAACGAGGGCACCCCGCCGCCCTGCGAATACACGCGCCGCACCAAATGGCCGGGGCCCTTGGGCGCGATCATGACCACGTCGACATCCTTCGGAGGCTTGATGGTCTTGAAGTGTATGGAGAAGCCGTGCGAGAAACCGAGAGTCTTCCCTTTGCGCAGATGCGGACGAATGGCCGATTCGTAGAAGGCGGCCTGGGTCTCGTCGGGCGTGAGAATCTGGATCCAGTCGGCGCGCTTGGCAGCCTCGGCTGGGGCGACGACGATCATGCCATCCGCCCGCGCCTGCTTGGCGGAACCACGCTCGGGATCGAGCCCGACGATCACGTCGTATCCGCTATCGCGCAGGTTTTGCGCCTGCGCGTGTCCCTGCGAGCCATAGCCGAACACGGCGATTGTTTTGCCTTGCAGCGCGGCGGGATTGGCATCGTTTTGATAGAAGACTGTGGCCACTGGAAACTCCTTTATCTGTATTTATGTTGGGATTTCCTCGATGCCTATTGTAGACCAGCGTCGCTTTGTGTAGAGGTTCAAAACTCGAAGTGTTCAAAACTCGAGATGTTCAGAACTCACGGTGTTCAGAACACGAGGTGCTCAAAACTCAAGGTGTTCAAAACTCAAGGTATGATCCAGTTCGCGCCGGGTGTGCGGCGCCCCCGGTTCCCGTCGCTGGGAGCAAGCCTTCTTCAATGCCGTGCAGGCTTTCCCAAGCGGCCTCGGTTAGCGCCGGATCTGAGCCAACGATCTCGCGGATCATTTGCCAGGCGGCGAGGTTGAGCGCGCCTTCCGGAGCCGGTCCCATGGCCAGTGAAACCGAGCACTGCGGACAGAAACAGATGCGCTGTGCCGAAGATTTCTGGCGCGGCCTTACTCCCACCGTCTGCGCGAACAGGTAGACGCCGACCGATTTTTGTCCCGCCTCGAGTTCTCGATTACAGCGCAGGCAATACAAGTTGTCCAAAAGGCAAGCCTCCTGCTGGCAATGGTCTTCACGATACTTTCTCGGAGGCGGGGGCGCGGGCGCAAGTATGTAGAAGGATTCCGGCAGGGTCATATTTGTGTGGCGGGGCCCCGCCGGGACGGGGCAGAGCCCGTCACCACACAAGATGAGCACCCGAACCAAGGTTTGCTCTAGGCAGAAGCGGATGGCAGCGTGCACTCTAGCTCCATGGGCCTTCATCGATCCATGAACGATCCATCCGTAAAATTCTTGCGACCGTCGCGGCCACCGAAAGGGCTTTCCAAAGAGCCTTCTAAAGAACGGCAGCAGGTCGCCGCCGTTTGTTATCGCATGGGCAAACGCCGCATCGAATTTCTGCTGGTTCAGACCCGCGGCGGACGCTGGATTTTTCCCAAAGGCGGCATCGAGTCTGGCCTCACGCAAGCCCAATCCGCCGCCCTCGAGGCCATTGAAGAAGCCGGCGTTCATGGGCGGATGGAGGAACTCCCCTTCGCCCGCTATTTCCGTCGCAAGCGTGAGATTCCCGGTACCAAAAAAAATAAGCGGGCTTCTGCCCGGTCGTCTACCGCGTCTTTCGCCCGATCGTCTGCGCGGTCCTCCATCCGAATGTCCGAAGCGGAGCTTGCCGTCGCCGCCCACCTTTGCGAAGTGACCCGGCTCGAACCCCCGCAGGAAGCGAATCGCAACCCCACTTGGTTTCCCGCGGAAAGAGCGAAGCAACGTCTGGGGAAAAATCGCAACCCGGAATTCGGTGCCGAACTCGCTCGCGTTATCGACCGTGCCGTGTCGCGGATTCGGCGGCTGCACGCGAGCGAGCGCGCTATTCCGGATCGCATGCGCCGGGACAGCTTGCAGGAAGTCCGGTTTGAGGCTTTTGAACGCGGACGCTTACATGGCGATCTCCGTGAGGCCGTGCTCGCCCGCTACTTTCTCCGTCGGCCGGACGCGCGTTCGTCCGTGACGATCGAGGCCGTGGCCCAAGCTCGCCTGCGGAAGATCCAACGGATCGCGGTGTCGGAGGAAATCCGACGGCCGGTTCTGCGACTGGGCACCGGGGCAGGTTTCTCTGTCGATGCAGCTCACAACATTACCGCGATTGACGGCGGAGGGAGAGCGGTCCTGTCGAAGTCCGGCAAACTGCCCGCTAGTCGGCGCAAAACTCCGGGCAGATTGGTTGGGCGTCGTTAGCAGCAGAACCAGCAGACCGGGATTCTACCCCGGAGAGCTAGGTCTGGCAGCCCGTGGAATTCGAATAGTGCGTTGAAGCGTCGAAAGACAGAACCTCACGATGAGAATACACATGCGGAGACTCGCTATGCTCACGAACGCGTTCTCGAAAAAAAGTTGAGAACTTAAAAGTGGCTGTGGCTCGCATTTTGCGTGGTACAATTTCTGCAGGATGTACAATAGTTTGCGGGTGACCCCGTCATGGAAGCCGGTCCCGCGAATCGAGTATGGGAATCTCGGAACTTCTTAACGTGAATGGAGTAGCTTGAAGAGCAACCGCGATTGGAAGGTTTCCCTTGATTATCCTTCAGAGTCTCATATACGATCCCCCTTCGCATTAAAGTAACTAATTTCCCCCGTATGGAATCCAAAATGCTACATGCCGTTACCGAAAGCACCGTCATTCGTAACTTTGAAGCGTGACGAAGTGATTCGAAAATCACTTTAGGTCGATGGGTGCTTGGTAGGGAGAACCAGTGAGGGACGCATGTTGACGACGACAGGGTCGGTAGAATTGAAAGAACATCCGATAATAATCACTCTTCAAGACACCATCTCAGGCAATGGGTTCTTGGCGAGAATAACTCTATCGGGACGGACTCTGATGCGCTGGGAGGACGGGAAATGGTGGATGTATGGAGTTCGGCCCGCCGCTATCGCTGAATCCGGATCGAATATTAACGAGTCTTTCTTACGTTTCCGCCAAGCCTATGAAGGAGTGTTGTTCGATGTAGCGCAAGAAAGCAAGGATTTCGATGAATTCAGAACCGAAGTCGAGCGCTTCTTCAATGAAGGCGATGCGGATGAGCAATCGTGGGAGAACGCCCTGAAAGCTGTTCGGGATAGCAAGATGGTCCCGCCTGAGCCGTTTTCTGGCCTAGCACGACAATCGCCCGATTCCCGACCTGTTCGGATCGAGGTAGAACGGTTGGACGGAAAAATCAAACCGTTCGCGGCAAGCGAAAATGTCCCGGATACTTATTCCGTCGCTGATAAGCAAGCTGCATAAGAATGTCGGCATCGAGAGATTTCGCCGACGTTCAACGCATGTTAACTGACCGCGCCCCCGGGCATACCATCCGACTGTCTGATCATTTCAGAAGGGTAAAATTTGGGGCTTTGTTTTACCCTTCTCTTCCAAAACACAAGAAGATTGAGGTCGGCCACATTCATAAAATGGTGCGCCACTTTAATATTCAAGAGTGCGCGAAAAAACACAGCATGTTTTAGAAATCAAAGCCGACCCGCCAATATTCATCTTCAGGGCATTACATACAGTGCCACCACTCCCTCGCGATTTAATCATCTCGAAATCTGCCAGTGGTACACTTCCCATCCATGCTGGAAGTGAACGGCCTGACCAAGAGCTACGGAAAGCTGACGGCCGTCAGCGGCGTCAGTTTCCGGGCTGATCGCGGCGAGACCATCGGGTTGCTCGGACCGAACGGCGCCGGCAAAACAACGACCGTTTCCATCATCGCGGGATTGCTGCGTCCGGATTCCGGCGAAGTCCTGATCGAAGGCAAGCGCGTTCAGAGCGACACCGACCCTGTCAAGCTGCAGATCGGCATCGTCCCGCAGGACATGGCGCTCTATGAACAGCTCACGGCGCACGACAACCTGACTTTTTTTGCGGCGCTTTACTCGCTCGCGGGCGCAAAAGCGAAGCAGGCCATCGATGACGCTCTGAATCTGGTCGCGCTCTCGGATCGCGCCGGCGACAAAGTCAAAACTTTCAGCGGAGGCATGAAGCGGCGCTTGAACCTGGCTGCGGCCCTGCTGCACGATCCGCAGATACTTTTGCTTGATGAGCCGACGGTCGGCGTCGATCCGCAAAGCCGCAACGCCATCTTTGACAATCTCGAGACCCTGAAGAAGCGCGGCAAGACCCTCATCTATACGACGCACTACATGGAAGAGGCGGAGCGCCTCTGCGACCGCATCGTGATCATCGATCACGGGAAGATGATTGCCAACGACACGCTGCAGGGACTGCACAAGCTGTTGCCGGTCACCAACATCATTGCCATCGCTCTCGATCATCCAGACGGTTTCAAGCCGGAGCAGATACTGACACTGGCGGAGGTGAAGTCGGCTGCGCTGGAACAAGATCAAGGCACGCTGCGGGTGGGAGTCCATGACCTGTCGCGCGGCGCGCCCGTGGTTCTGCGCTGGCTGGCGGAGAACGGTCATTCCTATCATCACGTCTCGAGCGAGCAGCCGAATCTTGAGACCGTTTTTCTTACTCTCACCGGAAGGAGCCTTCGAGACTCGAAATGATTCCGTTCCTGGCGCTGATACGAAAAGACTTGAAATTGTTTTTCAACGACCGCAAGGCCGTGATCGTCGGGCTGCTGGTTCCAATATTGCTGGCTTCGTTCTTCGGCTACCTGTTCGGCGGGCAAGGAGGCAACGCGGAGACGAGCAAGGTGCCGGTGCTGGTGATTGACCAGGACGGTAGCGACATCTCCCGCAGCCTCATCGCTCAGCTCGCCGGCGATAAGTATCTGGACGTGAAGCCATCCACGCTGGACGCCGCGCGCGAGGCCGTTCGCAAGGGGAAAGCGACCGCCGCAATCGTCATCCCCAAAGATTTCGGCAAGGATGCGGGACACGCGCTTTTTAGCGGCGCGAACGAGACCGGCGCCGGCAAACCCGAACTCGGCCTGCTCTATGATCCTTCGCATAACACGGAACTCGGGATGGTGAAAGGCATCCTGAGCGGCGCGGTCATGCAGGCCGTCAGCAAGGAGATGTTCACAGGTAGGAGCGGTCGCGAGGTGGTGGACGAGTCCCTCGCGCGCGTGCAGAACGATACTCACCTTCCGGCCGAAGACCGAAAGGCTTTGCGCGATTTGCTGGGCGGCGTGCGGGAGTTAAACGAACGCCGAGATCGCGAGGGCGCGTCCGGACAAACCGAGTTGTCCGGCGGCCTGACGATGCCCTACGAAACCCGGGAGGAAGCGATCACGTCGGGCCGGGACGTTCAGTACAACGGTTATGCGCACGCGTTCGGAGGAATGGGGGTGCAGTTCATCCTCTTCATGGGACTCGATGTCGGGATCGCGCTGCTGACGCTCCGCCAGAGCGGGCTGTGGCAGCGGCTGCGGGCCGCGCCACTCTCCCGGACCATGCTGTTGGGCAGCCGGACGGTGAGCGCCTCGGTGATAGCAGGATTCATTCTGCTGGTGCTCTTCAGCTTCGCGCGGGTTGTGTTTGGCGTCCGTATCCTGGGCAGCTTCGCGGGCTTCGTGGGAGTGTGCGCCGCATTCTCATTGATGACCGCCGCCTTCGGACTGATGGTCGCCGCTCTGGGCGAGACCGTGGAGGCCACCCGCGGTTACGCCATCATGGCGACACTCATCATGGTGATGCTAGGCGGCGCCTGGGTGCCAACTTTCGTCTTTCCGGCGTGGCTGAGGAAACTGACCGTGGTCGTTCCCACCCGTTGGGCGATGGATGGGTTGGACGGCATGACCTGGCGCGGATTGGGATTCTCCTCGGCGATTGTTCCCATCGGGGTATTGCTGGCCTTCACGTTGTTATTCGGGGCGGTGGCGGTGATGCGGTTCCGTTGGAGCACGGAGTGATAGAACCATTGAGACATTGAATCATTGAGGCACTTAAGGCATGAACCAATGATTCAATACCTCAATCGCTCAATGATTCAATGACCCCAAGCCCCATTCCGCGATACCATCTCTGATGATGCTTCGTGAAGCTGCCATCGAACCTCGCCAGGAAGTCCGCCAGAGACCTCGCCAGGAAATTTTGCGCGCCGCCGCACGGCTCTTTCAGCAGCAGGGCTACGACGCCACTTCGATGAACGATGTCGCCGCGGCGCTTAAGCTCTCCAAGGGCGGCCTCTATCATCACTTCGAGTCAAAGGACGAAATCCTGTTTCACATCATGTCGCACGCCCTCGAGATTACCGAGGAGCGCGTGGTCAAGGTGGCACGTCGAATCGACGGAATCGAAGAGCGCCTGCGCACTCTGATCCGCCTGCACATTCAGGTTGTGCTCAGTCCCGAGGACCGCGAAATTACGGTCATGCTGCATGAGAACCATCCGCTGCCGCCGGCGCTTCGCCGCAAGATCAACGCACGCAAGAAGGATTACCTGGTCTTCGTCGAGAACCTCATTGCCGAGGTCCAGCGCAAGCGTAATTCAGCGTCTTCCGTCACTCCGCGCGCAGCCGCCTTCGCCCTGGTCGGCATGATCAACTGGATCTACCAGTGGTACAAGCCTGAGGGGCCGCTGACTGGCGACGCGCTGGTACAGCAGTACACGGATATCTTCTTTCACGGAGTGGTGGGGTAAAAATTCCAGTTCCCAGTTCCCAGTCCTCAGCAAGGAGATTTTTCTGGGAACTGAGAACCGGGAACTGAGAACTGATCCGTATGGCTCATTTCTTCCACATCGACGACCTCTCACGCCAGCGCGAAGAAAAAGGCAAGCTCTACCTCGAATTCCTCCGCGTCCCTGCTATGAGCGCCGGAGTCTACGTGCTGCCGAAAGGCGGCGCCGATCCCCAGAAACCGCACCGCGAAGATGAGATGTACTACGTCGTCCGAGGACGCGCCCGGATGCAAATCGGCCCCGAGCACGCCGAGGTGCGGGGCGGTTCTGTAATTTTCGTTGAGGCTGAACTGGAGCATAGCTTCTACGATATTCAGGAAGAGCTCGAAGTCCTGGTGTTCTTCGCACCCGCCGAACAGGAGTGAAATACGCCGTAGAGACGGGGCAAGCCCCGTCTCTATGCAATTATCTGGCCGGTACCCAATAAACCTCTTCTTTCAAGTTCTCTTTCTTGAAGCCGATGCGCTTCAGGATGCCCTTGCCGTGCTCGACCATCACGGGATGTCCGCATAAATACGCCACGCTATTCGCGCCCGTGCATCCCCACTGGTCGGAGTATTTGCGAATCAAATCGTCCGCGCGCCCGACCTCACCCTTCCAGTTGTCGTCCTCCCACGGACGGCTCACTGTAAAAACACAGCGAAACCACGGCGCTTGTTTGGCAAAGTTTTCCAGTTCCTCGCGATAACCGAACTCCCATGACCGGCTCGCGCCGCTCAGCAGGAATAGATTGTGGTTACCCTCAAATCTGCCTTCCTCCCAATCTTTGAACAGGGTTCGAACATAGCTGACAAAGGGCGCCACCCCGGTGACAGTGCTCACCATCAAGTGGTTTGTGCGTTCCGGGTGTGCGCTATCGAAGGTAAAACGCCCTTTCGCAACCTTGCGCAGCAGAATTTCATCGCCCGGTTGCATGTCATGCAGCGGCGGCGTAGTCGCGCCCTGCGGCACCAGTTCAAAAAAGAATTCCAGTTCCTTTTCGTAGGGAGAAGAAACAATCGAGTAGGGACGCTCCAGTCGGCGCGCGTCATGTTCAATACCGAGCGTGGCATATTGGCCCGGAGTAAAAGTGAACTCCGCTCCCGGGGCAAGACCAATGCGGATCATCCACAGATCGGGCGCAAAATCCGTGCGCTTGGTGATACGGGCGCGGCAATGCTTGTCATCCATGGGGAGGTCTCAGGTCTTAGGTGTCAGGTCTCAGCGCCCAATGCGAGCCGATTTCCCTGAGACCTGACACCTAGCACCTGAAATAAAGAACAGCCCGCAAGCCTTTCAGCCTGCGGGCTGCCCGGTGGACTGTTTGGGATTGACTGAGGTGGTCACTCTCGTGGCCCCTCGCTCGTTCCGGTGCCGGGCACAGCTTGTGTCCGGCGGATCAGACTTTATCAATCAGCCCATACTCACGGATTGTTTGCGAGAGATGTTCCCGATTCCCCCGACCAAAGGTTCCTCGAGAACTCCGCTTAGAGCAACCGCCCTAAGACTCAGCCACCTCACCTGGTCTGGTACTTCTACTATGACAATCAGAACTTATCATCCGACCACCTCCTTTCCGGTGTAAACGCAGATTACAAAAAAAGGTGGGTCGGCGTCAACGGCACGGATGTGGTGTACCGGAAAAAGCAACAGGCAGGTTTCAGGTAACAGGTAACAGCTCTCAGGTCTCAGGAAAAGCGCCGGGATTAAAATACTGAACTAAGAACTGCTTCAACGGCACTTGCAGTACATGCACGCCAGATATCTACCTTCGTCATTGGCCCTTCCCTAGACTGAAAACATCCCTGCAAGGCAGGAAAGGCTTCCCCCCGAGTCCCCCGAGTCATCGATCTTTTCAAGAAGTTCTCAGTTCTCGGTTCTCAGTTCTCAGCAAAATCGGCAACCGCAGAACGAAGGTTCCTCTGAGAACCGGGAACTGAGAACTAATTTCAGCCCTTCCACCGGTAGGCATCCGGTTGGGGCAGGCCTATATGCGCCAGCACGCGGTTGGCGAATTCCTGCGCCATGGCATCGGCGCTCGGCGGGTGGTTATAGAACGTCGGGATCAGCGGGAAGATCGTCGCTCCCGCGTCCGCCGCCAGCGACATGTTACGGATGTGAATTTTGTTGAGCGGCGTCTCGCGAACGCACAGCACGAGCGGCCGACGCTCTTTAAGAGCGACATCGGCGGCGCGTTCGATCAGGCGCGAGGCAGTGCCGTTGGCAATGCGCCCCAGCGTGCCAACGCTGCACGGGATCACGACCATCGCGTCCGAAGGATATGACCCGCTGGCCACGTTCGCCCCGATATCGCTGTTGGATTGCTGCTGAGCCTTTGTCGAAGGCGCGCCGATGATTTGACGTAGGAGATCGGAGCGGCCTTCGACGCCGAGTTCCTCGGCCAGTACACGCAGGCCGCTGTCGGAAGCGATGAAGTTTACCGTCTTCACCCGAGGATCGCGTTCCACGGCAAGTAGAAGGTGCCTTAGAAATATCGATCCGCTGGCGCCGGTGGTGGCAAGCGTCAGGCTTTCCGGCGGAAACAGGGGCACAGTCGGCGCTCCACAAGGTCCGATGAGATTCGGAGTCTCGAAACCCGAGGATAGGGACGCTACCAAGGCAAGTCAAGGCAACTAGGTAATTCGCAGGAGCGATCAGCCCGGCAGAACCGGCATCTATAGGTCGGCTTAACGAATTATGGGAACCACCGGCATCTTACGATCGCGGCGCAGTGCCGCCCAACTCCACGCTCTCGCCAGCGTCGAGCGTGAAATTCGGGCCATCGATCCCGCCTCCGGACGCAAGTATCTTCGCGATTTTCGCGAGGCCTACCGCTCCTATGAGAAGGTCCTCGCCGCGGGCGACGTCCGCCGCGAAGTCGCCAAAGCCGGAATCGTCCTGGTCGGCGACTACCACGCTTTGCCCAACTCGCAGCGCTATCTGGCCTCACTGCTTTGCGATCTTCGTCGCCGCCATCGCCCGGTCGTGCTGGGAGTGGAAACCATCTTTTCCCGCGATCAGCACATTCTGGACGAATGGTTTCTCGGCGAAATAGACGAAGCCGAACTGCACCAGCGCATCCGTTTTGAACTCGACTGGGGATACGACTGGAATCCATTTTACGAACTGCTCTCCGCCGCCCGCGACCACGGCGCATCCATCTACGGACTCGATTGCATGCCGCGCGAAGATCTGCGCAAGATTGGCGCACGCGACCGGCATGCCGCCGACAAGATTGCTGAGATCCGCCGCGGCCATCCCGACGCTCTTATCCTCGTCCTTTTCGGCGAGTCGCATCTCGCTCCCCAGCACCTGCCAGCCGTGCTCCGGCGGCAGCTTCCCTCGGAAGCCATGCTCACCGTTCTGCAAAATGTCGATGCGCTCTACTGGCGCGCCGCCGGAGAAGCCCACGATCGCGTGGAAGCTGTGCAAGTCCGCAAAAACGTCCGCGAAAATGTTTTCTGCGTGTTCAACGCAACACCGTTGGAGAAGTATGAGAACTATCGCATCTGCCTCGACCGCTGGGGACGCAATGCTAAAGATCACACCGCGCCCGACCTCGGCCCCACGCTCTACAACCTGATCGACGGAATGGTGCGTTTTCTCGGCATCAACCAGTACTCTCCGCACAACACAACGCAGCCCAGGCTGCTGGTTGACCTGATGCCTGAAGTCTATTCGCGCAGCTCGGACGCGCTCCTGCGCCGCCTGTTGTCCCGCAAAGGATTCACGGCTGAACATCGCCGGTCGTTACTTCGCCGGGTCCGCGAGCGCGGCAGCGTTTACCTCACCCCCATCAACGCCGTCTACGTGCGCCAGTTCCACATGACCTCCTCCGCCGAGGACGCCACCCGGTTCCTGCATCAGGCCTGCCGCGGCTTGCCGAATCTCTGCAATGGCCGGGCTACGGCACCCGCGCCCGGTGCCGAGTCATTAGACAGAAACGACGCATTTTACATGGCGGTTTTCGAACACGCGCTCGCCTTTCTCGGATCGCGCATCCTCTACCCCACGCGTCCCGCTCTCCGCGATGCCGACATCGCGGATTTATTTGACGTGACTCGTGAAGACCTGGAACTCCAAACTTCGCTTACCTTCGCCGACGCCGTCGAAGCTCTAGACTTTTTGATTCAACACCGCGCGTGCCAGTCGGATGCCGGGCAGGCCCCCGCCTTCACCGGCCACAAGTATGAATATGTCGCCGAGCAGCTCGGATATCTTGCCGGCAACGATCTGTACGACGCCTACCTTGAAGGCCGCCTGACCACTGCCGCCCTGCGCAAGCTCTTCCTGACTCACATAGAACAGCCCGGCGTAGCCCGCGCAGCCTATGCCCAGTTACGAACGCGGTTGCGCTCGGGACAGCGTGGCTAATTTCTTCAGACGCTGATCGGAAGAAAGTTCCCAGTTCTCAGTTCCCAGTTCTCAGAAAACAACCGCAACCGAATCATTGCCAATCGAATCGCACCGGAGAACTGAGAACTGAGAACTGACAACGGACAACTGAGAACAAGGTTTCAGCTTTTGCGGCCGCTGCGGTATCCTCACCTGTCCAATGCCTGACGACTCTGCACTGCAATCCCAGACGCCCGACGCGCTCATGCTCTTCGGTTTCTGGTATCGCGCGCTTCCCGCCAAACAACTTCGTCGCCGACAGCTCGCCAGAACCATGTTGCTGGAACAGCCGCTGGTGGTCGGCCGCGACCATCAAGGCCAAGCCTTTGCCCTGCGCGACGCCTGCCCTCACCGCGGTATGCCGCTTTCTTGCGGACAATTCGACGGCCGGCAAATCGAATGCTCCTACCACGGCTGGAGATTCGACGCCCACTCCGGCCAGTGCCAGCTGATTCCATCTCTTGTCCCCGAGCAGACTTTGAAGATCGATCGCATCTACGCCGGCAGTTATCTTTGCGAAGAGCGCGACGACTTCATCTGGCTCTTCATTCCCGATCCTGGCCCGGCGGGCGCCGGATTCTCCAAACCCGCGCCCGCGCCAACTCCCGCGCCTGAGATCCCGAAATTCGGCGAGCACTACAAACTCGCCTATCTCACCGCCGACCTGCCTTGCTCCGTCGATCACGGCATCATCGGCTTGATGGATCCTGCGCACGGCCCCTTCGTCCACCAGGCATGGTGGTGGCGCTCGCAAAAGTCGATTCACGAGAAGCAGAAGAATTTCGAACCCATCCCCAACGGATTTCGCATGAGCGCGCACACACCCAGTTCCAACAGCGCGCCCTATAAACTGCTGCGCCTTTACGCCGACGCCGATTCGATTACCACGACCATCGATTTCGTCCTGCCCAACTTGCGCTCTGAAATTATTCGCGCCGGCAAATACTGGTTTTCGAGCCTGACCACCGTCACCCCCATCACCCGCAGCCAGTGCCGCATCGACGTGGTAGCGGCGTGGAATTTATTTCGTTGGATTCCCTTTGGCCCCCAGTTATTGAAATTCGTCTTCGCAAAATTCGTCGAGCAGGATCGCCGCACCATGGAACTCCAGTCCGAGGGTCTGAAGCACAACCCGCACCTGATGCTGATCGACGATGCCGATCGTCCTGCGAAATGGTATTTCGGTTTGAAGAACGCCATGCTGGAGGTTAAGAAGAATGGCGGCGAGTTTAAACACCCGATGAGCGGGCCGGTGACGCTTAGGTGGAGAAGCTGAGAGAAGCAGGTCGCAGGTGTCAGGTGGCAGGAAAAGCCGGTCACCCGTTGCGAAAGGATTTCCCTGAGACCTGCCCCCTAAGACCTGACACCTAGTCCTTTACCAGCCACTCCATCGCCTCTTGCTGCGTCTTGAAGGTCGCAATCGCCCGTTGGGAAAAATTCTGGAAGTTTTCCATGAAAGCGTGCGGGATGCTCTCTGTGCCCACCCACGCCGTCTTCCTCACAAAGGGCCGGTCGAGTGTCAGCACTTCTTTAATCCTGATGGAAACCGCGTGATCCAGTGTTGAGCCGGTGAAGTCGGCGAGCGTGACCAGCGAATCGCGCGCGCGTTGCGCCACCGTGACCCGCGCCTCCTCCAACAGAAGCTGCATCTCGTCGGCAGCGGCGTGGGAAAAGTCCAGCAGCAGAATCTGCTTGCCTCGGTGCTCGATGAATCGTATGCGTTCGTCCATTGGGAGTTCGGCATGTATTTCTCGATGGTCGGAGGAAATCTAAGCCAGCAGCGATTCCACAACACTGTAAGCTTCGCCCAGCGCCGCGTCCAGCGCAGCCGCGTCTTTTCCGCCCGCTTCCGCCAAATCCGGACGCCCGCCGCCCTTGCCGCCAACTTTCTGCGCCACCGGGCCGATGACTCTCCCCGCCTGAATGCGGCTGGTGAGATCTTTGGTTACGCCCACGATCAGGGAAACATTCCCATTTGAGGCCGAGCCCAGCACGACCACGGCCGAGCCGAGCTTGTCGCGCAGCTGATCGACCAGCATACGCATCTGCGCGCGGTCCAGGTTGTCCACGCGGTGGGTCAGGACTTTGACGCCGTGAACCTCTCTGACTTTTTCGCCGATATTGGCCGTGCTCGACGATGCGGACTTCATGCGCGCCTGATCGAGTTCGCGCGCCAGACGTTTGATCTCGGCGTCTTTCTTTTCGAGTTCCAGTTTCAAAGCTTCGCCCGGAGAAACCGCATCTTCTTCGGACGAGGGTGCCCCATCCCCAGACGAGGGTGCCCCATCCTTTCGCGTCTTTTGCGAAAGGGTGGGCCCGACGAGACTAGCCACCACCCCTTCCAGTTCGTGGTCCCGACGGAAATGCCGCAGCGAGCCTTCGCCAGTCACAGCCTCAATGCGCCGCACGCCCGAGGACACGCTGCCCTCTTTCAAAATCTTGATCAGTCCGATCTCGCCGGTCTGCGCAGTGTGCGTGCCGCCGCAGAGTTCCGTCGACAAATCGCCGATCTTGATGACGCGAACGCGGCCACCATACTTTTCGCCAAACAGCGCCATCGCATGATACTCGTTGACCGCCACGTCAATCGGAACGTTCTCGATGACCTCGACGCGCTCGTTGCGCAAGACTTCTTTGTTGATGATGTCTTCGATGTCTTGCAACTCTTCGTCGGCGACTCCGGTGAAGTGCGAGAAATCAAAGCGCAAGTGATTGGGAGCGACGAGCGACCCCGCCTGCTTCACATGCTTGCCCAGTACTTCGCGCAGCCCGGCTTGAAGCAGATGCGTAGCCGTGTGATTGCGCATAGTCGCCAAGCGGATCGAGGTGTCAACCACGGCATCCACCTTCTGACCAACATGGAGGGTGCCCCACCCCTTCGACAAGCTCAGGGCAGGCTCTTCCGCGTTTTTTGCGGAGGGTGGGCCCTTGACCACGACCTTGTGGGCGCGCACGCCCTGTACCGGGTAGTAGCATCCAGTCACTTCGGCGACGACCGTGTTGTGATCGTCGGAGTAGAACCATCCGCGATCGCCGACTTGGCCACCGGATTCAGCGTAGAAAGGCGTGTGGTCAAGGATGATCTCGCCGGACTCGCCGGGCTTCAGTTCCTGCGCACCCTGCCCGTCCTTGATAATGGCGAGAACTTCGCAATTGTTAGAACGCGTCTGGCGATAGCCTTCGAATTCGGATTTCGGGAGCTGCTGGTAGGCGGGATTGGCCGTCTGCTTGGCTGCGCCTTTCCAGGAAAGGCGTGACCGCTGTTTCTGCTCCTCCATGGCCCGGTCGAAACCTTCTTTGTCGAAAACTGCACCCTGATCGCGGGCTGCATCGATCATGAAATCCAGCGGAAGTCCATAGGTGTCGTAGAACTTGAATGCCTTGTCTCCTGGGAAGATCGGCGCTTTCTGAGAGACATCCATCGTTGGATAAGGAGAGCCTGGCGGGACTTCAGGGAGGGTGCGAAACTGAACAATCTTTTCCTTGAGCTCTCGGTTGTATTGCTCCAACCCTATATCCAGCGTGTGTGCAAAACGGGTCTCTTCCGACTGCACGGTTTTCGAGACCCGATCCGTCGTTTCCCTCAACTCCGGATACGCATCCTGCATTAGATCTCTTACGGCGAAGACCATCTCATATAGGAATGGCTTGGTTTGCCCGAGCAGGCGGCCATGCGTAATCGCGCGACGAATAATTTTCCGAAGTACGTACCCGCGGCCTTCGTTCGACGGCACCACCCCGTCGGATATCAGAAACGTGAAAGCACGCGAGTGATCGGCTATCACTCGCAGCGATGCCGCCGCCTTACTGGAGGAATCCCGCTGAATGTATTCAATCGCACTCTTGCGTGCTCCAGTGAGTTCTGTCGCTTTCGCAATTAGCGACGTGAACAAATCCGTGTCGTAGTTCGAAATCACGCCTTGCACAACCGCCGCCAGCCGCTCCAGGCCCATGCCTGTGTCTACGCACTTATCCGGCAGCGGACTAAGGTTGCCGCTGGTGTCGCGGTCCCATTGCATAAAGACCAGGTTCCAAATTTCGACGTAGCGGCCGCACTCGCAGGGGAACGGGCACTCCCCCGCAGCGCATTCGGGTTTCATCTTGTCGCTGGCAGCCACACCCATGTCGTAGAAGATCTCACTGCAGGACCCGCAGGGACCCGTATCGCCCATCTGCCAGAAGTTTTCCTTAAGACCTTTTTCCCCTGGCAGCGCCTTGATGTGCCCGGGACGGGCACCGGCCTTCTCCCATGCACTTTGCGACAAATGATCTAGACCAAGTTCAGTAGTCTTGGTGGGCGTCTTAATGGTCGCCCCCCCGAAAACCGTGAAGTACAACTTTTCCTGGTCGATCCCGAACCACTTGGACGAAGCGATCAACTCCCATGCGAAGTTAATTGCTTCCTCTTTGTAATAACCGCCAAAGAATTCGCCAAATGAAAAATTTCCCAGCATCTCAAAAAACGTGTGATGACGATTGGTGAAACCGACGTTTTCGAGATCGTTGTGCTTACCGCCGGCGCGCACACACTTCTGAGAGCTGGTCGCGCGCTTGTAGTCGCGCTTTTCGAGGCCGAGGAAAACGTCCTTGAACTGGTTCATGCCGGCGTTGGTAAAGAGCAGCGTCGGATCATTTGCCGGGACGAGCGACGAGGAGTGCACCTCGCGGTGTTCCTTCTGAATGAAGAAGTCGAGAAACTTGCGGCGAATTTGGGAGCCGGTGAGCATCGAGAGTGAACGGTAAAGCTAAATTCTAAACGATAACGCGCTTCAGCCATGCTCTACGGCCGTGGATCATTGAATTCCAGAAAGGCAGGATACTAGAAGCCATCTCATAATGAATCGAAGAAGTAAAATGCCCGGCCCTCAGGGGCTGAAGCCCTCGTCTTCATTGACTCTGGGCGGCACGGCTAAAGCCGTGCCCTTCCCAAACCGATTTATGAGAT
>Ga0182024_10001735_pt1 | contig 55346 bp, 44 predicted proteins | sample P32metaG_FD_120480 | JGI IMG/M metagenome (GOLD analysis project Ga0182024, IMG submission 120480) | Permafrost microbial communities from Stordalen Mire, Sweden - P3-2 metaG (Illumina Assembly) | ecosystem: Environmental > Terrestrial > Soil > Wetlands > Permafrost | place: Sweden: Stordalen...
CTTAAGAAGTTTGTCGAACAGTTCATGGCCGAATACGATCTCGACGGCTGGCGCGTAGCCGATCTGATTAATCCTACCGATGTAAACCGGATATTTGGCAAGGCCGCGCTAGTGAAATCAGAACCGGTAGTATGACCCGGTTCACTCGCCGTACTGCTCGCGATCGACTATTGCGGGCCGGCTACCGTCAAGCCATCGGGCACCGCGCACTCGCGGTCCTGCTGCATCATTACTCAGTGAGGTTGCGGCATAACCAGCACCTCAGAGCGCCGGGTGTCAAGATCGAAACGCAGCAGATAGGCGGGCAATCCAGAGCCCTCGACCGCGATGTTGGTTCGCCCATCGCAGCGACAGCGCGCCACCATTGCGTCGTTTACGAGCACGAAACGATCCAGGTTGAGTGCAATGGCCGGCAAGCTTCCGCTTGCGACGCGAAGATCCATCGCACTCTTATGCATATCGATGCGATCGACGAGTGCTTCGCGCGAAACGGTGGTGTTCTTCATTACCCAGCGCTTGAAGGCGATATCGTTCATCGCCCGCATTTTCGCGTATCGCTGGCTGACAGCCGCAATCGCAGGTACTAAGTGACGGTCGTGATACTTACTGCGGTTTTCCTGCTGTCCCAGAGTTGACCAGATTTGCTGCGACCATTCGGCGATTGCTAGTTGATCGGCTCCAGGGAATGACTGATAGCGAACCACCGCAGCCTCCGCTCCCGCAATGTCTCCGGACCTAAGAGCGCCATCGACCCTGGTATTGGTGGCAACGCGTTCGGCTGAATCGATGCTCGCAAGCGTAGGACCACTAGAGCTTCCGGCTCGCGCAACCGCATCGGCGCACGTCCGCCGCTGTTCGGCGAGCGGATACTGCGGCTCCCCGATTTTCGCCTCCGTCAGGCACAGCCCGTCCGCCAGCTCGCGCCATTCGGACGCCGTTAGTTTCGGCGAATGGCTCGCCGCGACGAACCTCTCATGCGCCGCGATGTAGTTTCCTTTCGCAAGCTCTTCCCGGCCCGCTCCGATTTGCACGTTCGTGCATCCACCGACACCAATCGCCAACAAAAGCAAAATCGCGCAAGTAGCCATACCAATCAGTCTGACTATTCCCGCGACAGTACCAGCCCGGTCACACCGAAGTTGTCGCGTTCGCGGGCAGTTATTCACCAAGGATGCTGTTGCGAGATCAACCACAGCTGAATCTCCTATCACGATCGTGAACGTTGTCCTTGAGACCCTAAGAACGCGGCATTGCCGATCTTCAGAGCGCAGCACCGGCGAATTGTATCGCATGCAAGCCGCTAGGGAAGCTCTGCACAAGTTTCCTTCGTTTCGCGCCGCGCCGACTCGCTCGAAGAGAGTATGCTGTTTAAGATGTATGTGCTGCGGGAACGACGGGCCACGATAAGGGCAGCCGAAGAGCTGCAAAGTCTTTTTTACAAAACAAACTACATTTTCCCTAGCTCTTTCCTGCACTTCTCCCGATTTGGAGGCCTGCAAACCACCAACTTTGAGCGTCGCCGGGCACCCCTCCGAGCCGATCGAACGAGTCTGCGAGGTGCGTATAAATTATATTCTTAATCGGCGCGCCCGACTTGTGCAGAGCTTCCCTAGGATGGCAGGTGAGATTTCCCGGTGGGCGCCACCTGCCGATCCGCTTCCACAGAGTTCTCTATGCCAGCCATTGTCGGTTCCGGCGGCCTCACAACCTGCGATCTTGCCCGCCGCAGAGCGAAGCGGCGGATCAGCCGCCGCGCCTCTCCTCGATTAGCGCAAACCTGCGCACAACCCGCTGCCAAAAGGCCGGCGGGACTCGCCAGCGCCGCGGCACCGCCAGCCATTATAGTCAGACCCGGCGCATCCAGCCTAAGGGCGTGTACCAATTCTTCCGCCGCTGGCAAGCATTCCACGGTGGTACATGACAGACATACTATATCGGGAGCGTAACCTTTGACAAAATCGCGAATCTCCTCCAACGATTCCTTTACAACCAGGTTTGCAGCCGCGCCCGAGTGGCGCACAAGTTCCAACAGCATCAGCAAGCCCAGGCTGTGAACCTCGCCGGGAGGACTGAGGCCCAATATCCTAAGTCTCCAAATCGTTGGAAGTTTGATAAACCTGCTGCCAAGTTCCTTTACGAGGTCTAGCGTGGTCTCGATAATGTATTGCTGGTTATCATTGCTAATATGGCTCGCGAATCTTTCCTCACCCGCAAGATTCACTGCCGGGATGAGCAAGTCGTCGAAGGTAGCTTCCAACCCGTGCTGGTCGCAATAGGTAATTGCAAGCGTGCGCGCGCGCGGCTGATCGAGCTCGAGAAGCATGCGATAATAGTCATTGTAGCCTTCAAGAACCGTGTCGGCAGCGAGCAGAATCGAAAGAAATCCCAGGTCTGGAATGTAATCACCCGCAACCTTCAAACACGCGGTCAGCGGAGTCGCGAGCAGCAGTCCGGGCAGCCCCCAAAGCCAAGACCAGTACATAGCTGAGAACAGCAGCGCTACGGGCGATACGCCAATTCCCCGTCCAATCAGAATCGGCTCGACGAGTTGAACCGCAAACTGGTCCAGGATCACGAAGGAACCTAGCACCTCGAATGATTTGCTCCATCCGGGAAATACTGCAAATGCCACTAGCGTTGGCAAGACCGCGGCTGCCAACGCACCCACATAAGGGATATACCGCAGAACAAAGGCAAGAGCGCCCCAGAAAGCTGCATTCGGTAGTCCAAGTGACCACGAGACGAGGCCGACGGCTATCCCGAATCCAAAATTAACTATCGAAACCAGCAGGAGATAGTGGCCGACATTGCCACCAGCGGTCTCAATAGCCTCCGCTGCGATAGTAATTCGAGATCGCGCCGCGAGCATTATCAGGCGGGCACGCAAATCTCGACGCCCATATAGTAAAAAAAAGAATAGAACGATAACTAAACCGACCTTGCCGAGACCCGCAAATACCGGCAACGCGGGTTTCAGCGCATCTTCCAAGGTGGGTCGCGCTAGTTGCGCTTGCACCACCTTCGGCGCCGAACCTTTTGCCTTCGGGCTGCCCCTTTCAAGTTGTGATTGAACCTGATTGACGCTTTGCTCGACTCGCTGCATCCACCGCGGCGTACTCCCTTCGAGCGCTGCGAGCTTGGTAGCGATGTTGCTCGAATACCCAGCCACGTCAACGGCGATCGAGGTAAGCTGGACCGACATAAGATATGCAACGAGACAAAGCGCCGTCACTGCCGCGACCGCAATTAGAGCGGCTGAGAAGAAGCGGCCGACGAATGCCTCGAGCCGACTCGCGATCGGGCTGAACGCTACTGCCAGGATCGATGCCATTGCCAGAGGCATCAAGATGTCCTCGGCCAGATAGAGCACTACCGTTGCGATGATGACGGCTAAAAATGGCCCGCTGACGCCCCCTTCAACGTGCCCCTCGTGGCCGTCATCGAAGGAAGCCGTTTCCTTATTGACCTGTTCAATCACAAGGTCTCACAATAACGTAATCGTAGGAACCCGAATAGGCAGTTGAAGAGGTGAGCTCCAGTTGGAATACATCAAGTTCGATCGCCAGCGCGAACCGCGACCCGCAACCGTTTGGACGCCTCAGCAACGAAGTTGCGTTCGAATCGGAGAAATCGGCGGCATGGTCGCCGCACAGCATTGCCGCTGAGCCGGCGCATCGATCGTAACCGCGCCGCTCGGACCGTCTCTAGTGACGACCGGCAGAGTTCACCGAATCTCACGAGAGAGAACATGCTTTCGATGCCGGGCCGCGTTCCAGCCACGGCCTAACTGGAAATGGATCGGTCTCGCTCACGGACAATTCTGGCAGGCGTTCCTGGAGGAAGCCGACCGCGATGCCATCCGTGCCGGTGGCCAGTTTTTCTGCTGGCTCGGAGGCGGTTCCTGAAACGATTGATACTGGACAAGAGCGATGTGTCGCATTAGTGCTAAGGCATGAGTATCGATAAGCAGGGTTACGTCGCCGCTTATGAATCGCACCACGTAGCCTATCTCGAGAGCTTCGGCGAATACGAAAAAGCCTCGACTTTTCTGCACGACTGGAGCGCTGATATACATAGTTGGCCCGTATGCATATACAACGCCAGGAAGAATCACCTCTGGCTGTGGTGTGGCTATAGAACGATGAATATCAGCCGCGAATCGGCGCTCGAAGACGCGCGTGCGTTTCTGCGGCTCCCGACCGATCATCAATTCGATAAGATCGAGAGCATGACGGAAAATCTGTAAAGTTGGACCTTACGCGGCGATAAGTTTTTACTAGGCCGGTACCCGATGCAGTTTGCATCGGGTACCGGCCTTAAGGCACTCAATTAAGCGATCGCGCTAACAGATCAGCTCGATGTAGTAGCCTTAGGCCGCTGCATGAGCAGGCATTGCCAGCGCCGATGGCTCATGCAGCGGATCAGTCTTCCAGCTTTTGACCTCGGGCAGCACGTGTTTCACGAAACACCTGAGGTTTCGTTCGGCTTCGTCGTAGGGCATTCCGGCATAGCTGAAATTGAGCATAAAGCCATTGGCGTCGATCGTGTCACGGATCTTAGCCAACTTTTCGATTACCTGATCCGGCGTGCCCCACGGCATCAATTGCGCAAAGTTTGCCGCCGCACCGTCGATACCGTGCTTCGCGATGAACTTGCCCACCTGACTGTAAAATTCATACCCTTTGTGAGTACCGAACTTCGCCGAGGTCATTTCGTAATGCTTGATGACCGTTTTGTAATTCCCGGATAGCCACTTCATCGCCTGCTCTTCGGCTCGGTCCTTATTTTCATCCACAAAAACGAACCCGCCGCTTAGCGGCTTCGGTGGCGGCGTTGGACCATTAACTTCACGCCAGACCCTATGATAGTTCTCGAAGTCAACCTTCACAGCCTCCCATGGCTTCTGCGGAATGACTAGTAGGCCAACGCCGAGCTTGGCCATGATCGGCATCGACTCCGGCGATACCGCGGCGGCATAGGTCCGCCCTTTGAATGACTTGAATGGAAACGGCCGAATCTCGCGGCGCGGCTGTTTGGTATAGGAGCCGCCCTCCATGTAGCCCTTCTCGAGCGCGTTCGTTATCAACTCGGCGTATTCGACGAAAAGATTACGCCCTTCGTTCTGGTCGAGCCGAAAGCCGTCGTACTCGATCGGTGCAAGTCCCCGGCCGATCCCGAAGATAAAGCGGCCGTCTGACACGTGGTCGAGCATCGAAACCTGTTCGGCGACGCGAATAGGATCATGCCAAGGTAGTACTACCACCATCGATCCGAGCTTCACATGCTTGGTCCTTCCCGCTATATAGGTAAGAAATTGAACGGGATCGGGACACATAGTGTAATCGTCGAAATGATGTTCGATCGACCATACTGAATCGAAGCCAAATGGCTCCGCCATCTCAGCCAGCCGAATCTCGTTGCGCCAGACTTCACGGTCGGACAGTTGGTTGTTTGGGTTTTGAAACACCGATCCATAACCGACGTGCATAATAATAGCCTCCTTGTGGACGGATTCATTTTCATCGGCGGGCGCGCCTGGCCAATAGCTAATCGCGTAAGGTCAAAGCTGTAGTCACATCAGAACCGGGCCTTCGGCACCGGGAGGCCCGCGATCTCCGAGCGCGCACGAAAGATCGTTCCCTTGTGATCGCGATTATCGCTATTGTTTGCGGTAACAACATAGAGATCGCGCATATCCGGGCCGCCGAAAGCGACGCTCGTAACGGTCCGGGCCGCAATCTTGATCCGCTGATCGAGTGTGCCGTCACTTTTGAAGCGCACCACTTCGCCAGGACCCGCGACCACAGCGACCCAGACGCCGCCCTCGGCATCGATCGTCAGCCCGTCCGGCATGCCTTCCAGCAGGCGCGCAAACACGCGACGATCGCTAACTGTACGATCCGCGCGCACGTCATGCACCCACACCGCACGCGTAGTCGAGTCGCTATGGTAAAGTAGTTTACGATCCGGACTGAAGCCGAGGCCATTAGTCACTTCGATCCCCTCCCACAGCTTGGTGATCTTATTCGGTGGATCGATACGGAACAGCGATCCTGGAGGTGGCGTGCTCTTGAAGTCGAACTTACTAATGTCGCAACCGAAGGTCCCGCTCCATATACTGCCCTGATCGTCGATCGTCAGATCATTCAATCCGAACAGCGGTTTGCCCTCCCATTGCGCGAACAGATCTGTGAGCCGTCCGGTTTTTTCGTCCCAATAAGCCAGTGTTGCACCGGTGACGATCAACCCGCCGCCATGGTTCAGGGCGATACCGCCGACCGACTTGCGTTCCGGAATCAGCGTTTCGATCGAGCCATCCGGACTGCGCCGGAAGACCCCGCCGCCGCGTATATCGCTATAGTAAAGCCGATTATGTTCGTCGGTTCGCGGACCCTCGAGTAGCCCGTATCCGGTTGCCAGTGTTTCAAATTGCATAGTCATAATCTTTTACACCATTGCGGGAGGTACGATCTCCATCAGGCGAAATCGGCGATACTATGTGCTCTTGACCTACCATCGCATCAGCCGGACCGAGCTAGCATCGCCGTCGCCCATCTTGATTAGCGCGGCCGGCTGTCCGGATGCTGATAGAGTCGCAGTCGTTATCATTCGCAACTTACCGCTCTTACATTCTCAACTGCAAACGATATCGGAAACCTTCTCGGCGAGGTGCATAGGTGATCCACTCGCGCGAAATAACATGTGCAGCGCTGGCTGTTATGCGGCGAGGATGGTAATCACGATGAAGCTGATTGAGCGATAGCCCCTATGAGCCATGCGAAGGTAAAGCCTTGGCGCGGGCCTGCGATCGCGCCGTGGTGATGGGGCGGATCAGCCCACGATTTAACGATGGGAGATCAAGATGACGGAACCGAAATATGGCGATCTATCGGTCGAGATAAAGAATTACGTGGCGTCGGTCGAGATTCATCGGCCGCCGCACAATTATTTCGACGTTCAGCTGATCCGCGACCTCGCCAACGCTTTCAATGCGCTGGACGAAGATCCGGCCTGCCGGGTATCGGTGCTATGCGCCGAAGGTAAATCATTTTGCGCCGGGGCAAATTTCGCGAATCGCAACGCGACCGGAGTCGAACCCGGTGCGGAAAAGCGCAACCCGCTTTATTCTGAGGCGGTGCGGCTGTTCGATTGCAAGAAGCCCGTAGTTGGTGCGATCCAAGGGGCCGCAATCGGTGGCGGCTTTGGACTCGCTTTGGTCCCCGACTTCCGCGTCGTATCTCCCGAGGCGCGCTTCGCCGCGAACTTTGTCAAAATCGGATTCCATCCGGGCTTCGGCCTCACCTATACGCTGCCGCGACTAATCGGGGTTCAGAAGGCCAACCTGATGTTTCTCACCGGCCGGCGCATCACCGGTAACGAGGCCTTTGCCTGGGGACTCGCCGATGTGCTGGTCGATGCCGATCGCCTGCGCTCGGCCGCTACGGAGCTCGCCGCTGAGATCGCCGAGAACGCGCCGTTGGCGGTAGTCTCAACCCGTACGACTTCCCGCCGCGGACTGTCTGAGGCGGTGCAAGCACAAACGAATATCGAGTTTGTTGAGCAGGACCGGCTAATGCGCACCGAGGATCATCGCGAGGGAATCAAGGCGGTCGCCGAGCGCCGGCCAGGGCGCTTCCTCGGAAAGTGACTAGCGCATGATAGGCATTCTAATACTGCGTCACGCGAGCGAAAGTCGGTATGCGGGCTCGCGTGAATCCGGTTAATAGAAAAGGCGTGGAACCCGAAAAGAGCGAGCAACTGAGTACAGGTGCACACCATGTGCATCAGACGATCGTGCCGATTCTCGAATCGGCTGATGCGATAGTCTATGCGGCGGTTGGCTTGGTGTTTTTGCTCGCGGCGCTCGGAATGCTGGGATATAGCCTGAGCGCCTTTCCTGCCAATTTGCACCGCTCCGGGTTTGCCTTGGCGGTCGTCACCTTGGTCAACGACCTCTTGCTGGTTATGATCATTTTGGAGGTGCTCCGAACAGTAATTTCCTACTTGCAGGAGCACGGCACATCTTTGCAACCGTTCCTGTTCATCGCCGCGATTTCCGCTACTCGCCGCATTCTGGCTATTGGCGCGCAGATGAACGTAGCGGGCGGGACGCTCTCGCCGGACAAATTTCGCGAATCCATGATCGACCTATCCGCAAATGCGGGCGCCGTCCTGGCGATTGCCGTCGCGCTCTATTTGCTCGCCCGGAACCCCGCGACGGCTGAAATGTCGGTATGACAGATCTTAGTACAACGTCAGGTGAATTCCCTAAAGTGATTTCAAGCAATGGCGAACATGATTATCGACGGCAAATGCGACGCGCGTTTTGAACCCGTACGTGAGGCGTTCGCGGAAAACTTCGGCAAGCGCGGCGACATCGGCGCTGCTGTGGCTGTGACTATCGATGGCAAGCCGGTCGTCGACCTGTGGGGCGGCCACGCCGACAAAGCACGGACCCGACCTTGGCGTCACGACACGATCGTCAATGTCTACTCTGCGACCAAGGGCGTCGCCGCAACCTGTCTGAATCGCCTCGTTGACGAAGGCCGAGTCGGTTTGGACGTACCCGTTGCGACCTATTGGCCCGAATTTGCTGAGGCTGGAAAGGACACTCTCCCAGTGCGATGGCTATTGAGTCATCGTGCCGGTCTTCCAGCAGTACGAAAGACTCTGCCCGCGGATGCGTTACTCAATTGGGACCTGATGACAACAGCGCTGGCCGAGCAATCGCCGTGGTGGGAGCCGGGCACCAGGCATGGTTATCACGCGCTGACCTTCGGCTATCTGGTGGGTGAAGTCGTGCGCCGGGTTACTGGAAAAAGCCTCGGCGCCTATTGTCGCGAGGAAATCGCTGGCCCTCTCGCGATTGACTTTCACATAGGACTTGATGCCCGCGATGACGTGCGCTGCGCGGAAGTAATTGCCGCGCCGCCAACACCCCCAGGAGAGTCAAATCCTTTGAACGATGCGGTGGCGGGCGATCCTGAGTCGCTGGCCGCGAAAGCGCTTAATAATCCCCCGGGCGCGTTAAGGCTGAGCATGATCAATTCGCCGGCTTGGCGCCGCGCAGAAATTCCCGCGGCCAATGGCCATACTAATGCGCGCGCCTTATCGCGCTTCTATGGAGCGTTGGCGCATGGTGGCGAAATCGATCGTGTGAGAATACTCAGTCCCGGGCAAATCGAGCAATGCTATCTCGAGCAATCGAATGGTATCGACGCCGTGCTGTCTGTTCCGATGCGTTTCGGCCTCGGCTATCGCCTGACGCAGCCCGCTGCACCATACGGTCCGAATCCGCACGCCTTCGGCCATACCGGCGCGGGTGGTTCACTTGGCTTCGCGGATCCCGATGCCAGGATCGGATTTGCCTACACCATGAATCAAATGGGATCGCAAGTCCTGCTCGATTCGCGCGTAGCCGCACTCCTCGACGCACTATATTCCGCAGTCTAGGAATTCGCCTGGCAGCGGTCATGTCGCAATAGCCACTGGCGGTCAAATGGTCAAGTCGGCGCCAGTTCGTATTGACATCTTTCTCCTGCGCGAGAAAACGATGAATACAGGACTGCCGACTGGCTATCGCCTGACTACCACAGCTTTTGAGACGCGATTTTTGCCCCGTCCGACATCGCCTTCAACTTCGCCCACGTGATTTTCGGATCAACCGGTGTATAGGCCGCGGCCGTCGCGAACCCGCAGTCACTACCGGCGATCACGTTCTCGCGCCCCACCACGCCCGCGAGATTGCAGATGCGCTGCGCAATGAGTTCCGGATGCTCGATGTAGTTATTAGTGGAGTCGATCACGCCCGGTATCAGAACTTTCCCGGCTGGCAGCTTGATCTCTTTGAACACTGCCCATTCATGTTCATGACGGGGGTTGGCTCCCTCATAGGAGATGCCCGCCGCACGAGCCTTGAATATGATATCAATAATGTCCCGAATGGGTATGTCGCGATGATGCGGTCCTTCGTAGTTTCCCCAGCACAAATGTATACGCACACGATCTTCTGGAATATCGGCGAGCGCGTGATTGAGCGCCTCCACATGCATTTCGAGTTGTTTGCGAAACTCAGCGACAGTCGCATCCGGAAACTGGATATGACGCCCCATCGCAAAATCCGGACAATCCACCTGGAGGAGCAATCCGGCCTTATGAATTGCGTCGTATTCCGTCTTCATAGCGTCGGCGAGCGCCCCCAGGTAGGCCTCGTGGGTCTTGTAGTAGTGATTACCTAGAAAGATTGAAATCACCCCCGGCGACGCTGCGCTCAAAAAGGTCTCGGCCGGGCTGCAACCGGCGACTGCGGCTTTCAGGTCGGCGATATCCCGATCGACAGCACCCCGATTCTGATATGCGATTGGCTCCGTGCATGCGGGACGTTTCAACGCATCCAGCACGCCCTCGCGCGCGAAACGTTCGCCAAATTCCGGATAGTCAGTGAGGTCCGCGATCGCCATCACATCCGCCTCGCCATGAAACCCGGAAAGGCGGTCCTTAACGTAGGTGGAATACGAAGGCTTGCTCGCCTCGCCATCGTTGACGATATCGACGCCCGCATCGATCTGCTTGCGCACTACTTCGGCTACGGCCGATCGCACGCGCGTCTGCATTCGCGCAATAACCGACAGGTCGCCTTTGTCCGCGGCGCTGATCAGTGGCAGCAGATCGCTGGGGCGGGGCAGGCTTCCAGTATGGGTAGTCAATATCCGATCGGTGCTGCGTTTCATCGTGATCTCCCTTCAGGCCGGCACGACGGCGCGACTCCAAGCTGAAGGCGCATCATCGGCGATCGTGAGGCTCAACTACTTACTCACAGAGCGCCGCTTCGTCGTAAACGCCCCGGTGCCTTAAGTGGCCAAGAGAACATAACCAGACTCTCTTCGTTTCGGCAACCATCAACGAATGGCGGGTAGTGGGCGGTTCTGGCGCGCGCCGATTTGGGGATAGCGCGCTTACTCGTTGACCGAGGGTCTCATTGATAATCGTCGCAAGACCGATTTGCTGCTTGGCCCAATCGAAAGTGTAGTCTCAAAGGCTCGCCCAAGACCATTGCGCTGCTCGTCAACCATGGCGAGGTTTTCACAGGGCGCAGCCCGCATCCTAAACAAAAGGGAAGTATGAAACCTCGTGAGGTTTCAGTGTCTGAAAAACTAAAGGTTCTGCGTTCTTGAACCACCCTCCGTTTTCTTTCCTGATCGGCGCTTTTGAATCTAAACCGCCCAGTACCGAATGGCGGCATGCGGTCGATGACGACTTCGGCAGGCGGTGCGCTGTACCGGTTGGGTGAGCGAGGCCGAAAAGCAGCGTCTAATACTATAGGGGCATTCTCGGGCGCGTGAGCGAGGACGAGATCATCGAGCGCTCGAGTGCTTATTTCCGCAAGGCCGATCCCGATTACGGTGAGGGCGTCGCTAAGGCGGTTGCCGCAAAACGACCCGCACGTTAACTGGTCATCAGCCGCGAAACGAAAGTTTTTACCGCGGCTTCGATATCGCTTGACGCGGACGCTCGGAGCGCGTCAATTTTGAACCACCGACTATTACCGGTGGCCGCTTGGCGCGCTCGGAGCGTCCGGGGTCAGGTTAACGTCTGACCCTCAGTGAGCAAAATCCGGAAGGATTGCTCATCATATGCCCAAAGGACCGCTATTCACGCCCGAAGGACTATTCACATGAAGGTGACTTTCGCGATTAGCATTGACCCGGCCGGTCCACTTCTAAGCCGCACTGATGTAGACCGTTACTTGGACCTGATCAAAATGGCCGAGGACTATGGCGCCGTCGCTATCGGCACCTACGATTCGGCGTTCATCGGCGGCGATGCGTTCGTCAGGGCGACCCTGATCGCGCGCGCCTCAACCCGCGCCCGCGTTGGCTTGCGGCCGACCAACCCGCTCACTCGCGAGCCACAGGTAATGGCGTCCTTCCTCGCCTCGATCGACAGCCTCACCGATGGACGCGCCTTCATGGATATCGCCAGCGGCGACAGCGCTGTCCTCAATATCGGTTACAAGATCGCGTCGCGCGCACGCATTGAGGAATACGTTACCTGCGTGCGCGATTTGCTTGCGACCGGCGAAGCCACCTACCGCAAACGTCCCCAGCGCGTCCGCTGGAGCGCGAGTGCGGTGCGCAATCGTATACCGATTTCAATTTGCGCCGAGGGTCCCAGGATGCTGCATCTGGCTGGTCGAATCGCCGATGGAGTCATAGCGGGCACCGGGCTTCTGCCCGAGGTGATAGCCGATACCATCGCCCGGGTGCAGGCCGGGGCGCACGCCACCGGACGCGACCCGGCCGCGGTCGATACCTGGTTCACTACGCGCACGTCGCTCCACGAAGATCGCAACCGCGCGATCGAGAACGTCAAGGCGTCGGTCTCATCGATACTCAACCATTCAATGCGTTATAGCCTCGAGAACAAGTGTGTACCGCCCGACTTGAGCGCAAAGATCCAGACTTACGTTGACGGCTATGTGCTATACGATCACGTCTTGCAGGCGGGCCGGAATCCCCAACGGATGGATGAGCTTGGTCTGACGGACTACGCAATTCAGCGCTTCGCCCTCGCCGGCAACGCGAGCGATTGGATAGCGCGCATCGAGCAAGTTGCGCAAGCCGGTGCTGCTCAGTTGTGGGTAAGCCCCGGTGGCGGACGGCTCGAGCGTCAGTTGCACTACATGCAGATTCTGGGAAAGGAAATCATGTCGCACTTCGTCTAATGGACCTGTTAACAGCCGATTAGGTGGTGACACCCCGAATCCGCTCCAACTATCGGTGTGTTTTCCTGAGTGCCGAACATTGATGTCACTGTTACAGACCACATCGTCCGACGGCTAAGTCCTTGCTCCCGTTCAGGTATCCTGAGGACATAGGAACAGGCGCACGGCTTCCACGCACTGTTGATAGTGACGAACCGAATCCAAGAACCGAATCCGCTCCCACTGGCTGTGTGTTCCTAACTACCGCCAGCAACCCACGGGCGGTTCAGGGCCATTAGTCAGTCGCCGCTTGTGGCGACTGACTAATAATCGGCCCGGCCGCACTACTCACCAGCTACTCCAGTACCCACTGGCTACTCATTGAATGGTTCGATCAGTTCCAGAAATGTACCGTCCGGATCTTTGAAACAAAAGAACTTCGCCCCGGCTTTGTTACGGAATCGAATTACCACTGGCTCCGACACCATCGCAACCCCGGCGGCCTTCAATCTCTGGTATTCCTCGTCCAGATTCTTGGTGAACAATGCAATGCGCGCGATTCCGGTGTGATATAAATGCGGATGCGCCTCCCCTTCGGTCCGCGGCTTCTTCCATTCAATCAGATCGATTCGCGTGGCCTTCGGGTCATCGCTCAAAGATAACAACGCCGCGCGTGCGATACTATTAGGAATGTTCAGGCCGACATCGTTGCCGGGGTTCGGACCCTCGCCGATATCGAGCACCACCTTGAAGCCCACCATCTTGTAAAACGCGAGCGATCGATCGAAATCCGTCACATTTATGTTGACGTGAAAGACTGACTTGATCATTGTACGTCCTCCTCGTGCGATCCGTTTCGGACTATTCCAGATTGTCGAGCCATACCATAACTGCCCGATATTCGTCAGAGGATGAAGGATTTCATATTTCCCATGGGCCTTCTCCAGCTCGAAATCTAGATTTCCGTCGGTCCGCTCAGCTTGATCTGACCGTGCGTCCGCTCACCATTTCATTTCTCTGTCGGTCCCGCTCGCCGCTCGGCCGATTCATGCATGGGCGATTGCCGATCCGATTCATCTGAACCGCGCCACGCGATCCATCCGAGCAGCACCAGCGCCGGCACCGTCGCTATAGTAGTTAGTAGAAAGAACGGCGCCCAACCAAGCCGCTCGGCAAGCACCCCGCCGGATGACGCGACCAGCGTGCGGCCGACAGCTGCTAGCGACGAGAGCAGCGCGTATTGCGTCGCGGTAAACGCGGACGAGCAGAGGCTCGAGAGATAGGCCACGAGCGCGGTACCCGCCATCGCCCCGGTCAGATTCTCGGCAGCGACGCACAACGCAAGATAGTCGAGTCGATGGCCGCCAACCGCCTGCAGCACGTAGAACAGATTGCCGACTGATTGCAGAATTCCGCAGAGCATCATCGCCCGTATGACCCCGAAGCGCACTGTCACCGTGCCTCCGATGATCGCGCCCGCGATGGTGGCGAAGAATCCAACCAATTTGGAGATCGCGGCAATCTCGCGAAGTGAAAAGCCCAACGCCACGTAGAGCGGCGTCGCCATCACGCCGGCCATCGCCTCACCGAGCTTGTAGCCAACTATGAATATGAGAATCGCGGGCCAGAGCGGCCGCCGCATGAAATCCGCGAAGGGCGCGACCACCGCGGTAGCGAACCAATGCTCCAGGCCCCCCGCTTCGCCAGTCTGGATATCTTGCACGACGGTGGGCGCGATCTGCGGTTCGGGGCCGATCAGAAACACGAGCATCCCCACCGCCAGCAGCGCCGCGATAGTGGCGTAAGCCGCGAACCATCCCGCACGATCGGCAATCATCAGCGCGCCTGCGCCCGACGCCAGCATCGCGATCCGGTAGCCAGTCTGGATCATCGCGGCGCCTGGTCCTTGCTGATCCAGACGAAGCAACTCGACACGGTAGGCGTCGATTACGATATCCTGGCTGGCCGAGAGGAATGCGACGAGCAACGCCAGCAGCCCCATCAGAGCGAGGTCGCGCCTTGGATCACACGCTCCCATCGCGAGCGTTGCCACGATCAGCACGGCCTGGATCGCAATGCCCCAGCCTCGGCGTCGTCCGCACGGAATCGGTGGCGGAAGCCGATCGATCAAGGGCGACCATAGAAACTTGAGTGCGTACGGAGTGCCGACCAACGCGAAGGCGCCGATCGCGGCGCGGCTGATTCCGGCGATAGCGAGCCATGCCGAGAGTGTCGAGGCGGTCAGTAATAGCGGCAGGCCGCTGGCGAAACCCAGCGGCAGGATCAGCAACACGCGCCGATCGGTATAGATCGCAAGCGAACGCCGCCATCCACTCATCCGGATGTGTCCATTCTTCTGCCGCCGTAAGTTTCCATTCCCAGGTGCCGCGCTCCATGCACAAGAGTTCTCGGAGCGATCATCCTCACAGGCTTCACGGACCTCCGCTCACTCATAGGCATCGATTGGCTTGTTCGTCTTGACTGGAAACGAAGGCTAGCTGACGCGGTGCAAAGCGCGCCAGCGATTTACAACCGAAGGGTTGGTGAACGGGCGTGAAGCGTGGTAGGCGTCGAAGTCAGGAACGCGGGAATCTACAGAGGGCGGCCGTCATATGATTTCGTTCCAGGAATATAGTTCCTGCGATGGGTTGGGACTCGCCGAACTCGTAGAAAAAAAATGTCACGCCAAGGGAACTGCTCAAGGCGGTGCTTTAGGCGGTAGCGAAAGTCAATCCGAAGTTGAACGCGGTGCTGCGGACGCTGTCCGAACTGGCCACGGCCGAGATTCGCGATGTGGATTACCGACACCAATCAGCGGTGACGCGCCGCGGTAGCCGGAGCAATGAAATCATGAGTCAGCAACAAGCGGTCCGCGTGCACGTGATAGTCGGAGGATTTCCACCGGGGCAGCCCGCGGGTCACGATATGGATTACGCGCGGCTACGAATCCTCGGGCTGCTGCAGGAACATCCTCATGTGCGGGCGACCGTCGCAGGTGATTTCACCGACGTCGCTCGATGGTTGCCGGAGAGTCAGGCGCTGATCACCTACGTGGCCGGCCCGTATCCCGACGACAATCAAAACCGGTTCATTCGGCAATGGCTGGAAGCCGGTGGCCGTTGGTTCGCGCTGCACGGGACGAGTGGCGGCAGGGCGGCAAAGCTGGGAGATGGTCGCCGCGCGCGTCAAATGGTCAAGGGTAGTCATCACGCGACACTCGGCGGCTTCTTTCTTAACCATCCGCCCGTGCGCAAGTTTCGCGTCGATGTCGCTGGCCACGATGATGTCCTCACGCGTGACTTGCCCGCGTCGTTCGAGGTGATGGACGAACTCTACCTGATCGAATTGCATGAGCCCGCGGCTACTCGCGTGTTGCTGACCACCGAGCTCGCGCTAGACCCGTCACCGCCGGGCTTCGGGTTCGTTTACGACCGGGACACCGCGTTGATGGCCGACGGCAAGACTCGGGTCCTGGGATATACCCGCGAACTGGGGCGGGGCGGCGTTGCGTACGTCGCACTTGGCCATTGCCATGCGCCCGGAAGCAATGTGCAACCGTTCGTCGACGCCAGCGTGACTCCGTCGGGTGAAACACCCAGGTTGTTTCGAGGTTCGTGGGAAACCGCGGCTTTCGCACAAATCCTGCGCAACGGTATCTCGTGGGGTATCGGCGGCTGAACTCCTGCGGTATCGTTGCGCTTTGTGAAAGTTGGAATCCTTCAATTCTTCAGTTGGCCGGAGCGCCGCGTACCGCTGCCTACGGTTTACGAGCGCGCGCTCCAGCGTATCGAGATCATGGACCAAACTGGTTATGACGCCGTCTGGCTGACGGAGCATCACTTCAACGATTACAGCGTATGTCCTTCGATTCCGGTGATGGGCGCCTATGCTGCGGCGCGTACGAAGCGCCTGCGTATTGGTGCCGGCGTCACGCTCGCGGCTTTCTATCATCCGCTGCGCTTGGCGGAGGAGATTGCTCTGCTGGATATTCTCTCGGGCGGACGTGTCAACTGGGGAGCTGGCCGTGGCTTCGATGCGCGCGAGTTCGGCGTTTTTGGTATTCCCTTAGAAGAAAGTCGCGCGCGCTTCCGTGAAGCCGTCGACGTCGTTGTGAGCGCCTGGGTCAACGACCACGTAACATATCACGGACGACATTTCTCATTCGAGGATATCGAAGTGCTGCCCAAGCCGCTCCAGCGTCCGCATCCGCCGATGTGGGTGGCGGCGGGCTCGTTTGAAGCGCTCGAATGGGCTGCAGCCTCGGGATATTCAGTTCTCATCGGACCCCACGCGACCCATCAGGAGGTCGGAGTACAACACGAGTTTTATCGCAAGAAGCTCACAGCCCACGGCCATTCGAGTGTGGGCCGCGATTTGCCGGTCGCGATGCTTCTGGCCATTGCAAGAACTGACTCGGAAGCGAAAGAAATCGCTCGTCAGGGTGCGCAATGGCTACTGAAGACCTATGTCGACCCTAAGGCTATTGGCGCACAGGGAGATCCGGTGGAGCGCTACGTGGATTCAGTGATCGTTCATGGCACGCCAGAGCGCGTGATTGACGAATTCGCACGCCTGCGCGAGCAAATCCATCTTAATTACATAATCGGCGCCCCGCTGAGTCACGTCACGTTCGAGGCCTTCACGGAAAAGGTTCTGCCAAAGTTGCTGTAGCCGCGCCCGATCTTTGCATCTAAGCGACATGATTTGGCCCACGCACCGATGCCCTCGGCCAAACTCAAGGCGGCCCGGACTGTATCGCTCTCCGACTGCTCTTTACTCACCCGGACGCGGTGGAATCGCTACGAAATTACCGGGGTTCTCCGCCATCGCCTCCTTGATATCGGGATGCGCCTGGAAGAATGCGTTCAGCTCCGGATGTTTTGATAGGTAGCCGCTATTGTTCATTAGCGACGAATTGTAGGCCAGTGCCTTTGCGATCTTGGGATGCGCTTCAGCGAATTGACCCCAAGTCTGCAACCGTGTGGTGTCGAGGTTACCAGTGCCTGCAGGTTTGAAAAAAACCGTCGTGTTATCGTGCTGCACCGCCTTTGGTGAGTTTTCGTCCTGGGCCATCGCGGGCAGCGCAAACGCCAGCGTTACCAGAATCGAGAGAACTGCCGTTGATAATCGTCTCATGCTTATTCTCCACGGTGATTTCGAGCTATCAGGCCAATCGAAATGGCACCTGGAAACGCCGGAAGTGCCCCGCTTACGGCGGAGCACTTCCATTCAGTTGCCACAACTTCAGATCAACCAATGATTGGAAGCGCAATTTTATGCGCGATTAGCGTGGGCGCGGTGCCCAGTGGCAATTGTGTCCGCTCCCGTCGCAAGCCCAATAAAGATTGGGATTCGTCCGATTGATCATCCCTTCACCGTTAGCCGGAACGACCTGACGCCCACCATAGTACGGACGATTGCCGTACGCATACGTGGGGGAATTGTAGGGATATGCGCGGTAATGATCATGATCCCGTTCCCAACGCCAGTGTTCCTGTGCGTCATGATGCACGCGGGCGGTAGTCATTGCGTGATCGTGATGGTCGTCGTGGTGATGCCAATCATCCGCAGATGCCCGCATTGGCATGGCTACACTTAGCCCAATAACCACCGCGAACATCGCCGAGAGAATCTTTGTCCGTTTGCTCATAAAAATACCTCTCTTTACTGTACTTGACTGTACTTGAGTACACGTTCGGCTTTGCTATGTTTTTGCCTCCGTGTTGCGACCTCACCTGTGAATACGCATCAAGTATGCCGCGGGTTTCAATAGACCTCCCGAAGCGATTCTTTCGCGCGTCGGCGCGCGCGCAAATGCGCGTTTTCTGAGCAAATATCGTCTTGCGGATGAGTTCCTTACGCAGTTTTATCTGCTATCGGTTCAGATATCCCAGGGAATCTTGAAATTATTACCGCTCGGACGTGCCACTGAATTGCCGGTAGTGCTAGACCATTTGGTGCAAGCCGGAACTTTCTGCGCCTATATCTCGATGACGGGAAATTGACTATGCGAGAATTGGTTCCCAAGGGAACTAACTTCCGATCAACGTGGGCGTTGGCGGGACCCAAAGGAGACGCCGCGCACCCGCCCACTGGGCGAACCCAATCTTCGGATGCGCGGCGTGTTAGTAGAACGCCAGGACTAGAATTGAATCAGGCGTGACCGTGGCGCAAGAGCTTCCCGGGAGTCTCGCCAGTACAATTTCCGTCTGCGAAGGTCTCGACCCCGTTTACGATGATCGAACGATAGCCCGTCGAGCGCTGCACTCGACGCCATTCGCCGGCCGGGAGATCGTGGGCGATCTCGCCAATCCATTCCGGCTTCACCCCTAAGCCCTCGAGGTCGTAGACCACCACGTCGGCATGAGTGCCCTCGCGCAGAGTGCCGCGGTCGCGGAATCCAGCAGCGTGCGCAGGCAACGCCGACAACCGATAGTGCGCTTCTTCGAGCGTGATCTTCTGCTCGTCGCGAACCAGCCAGCGCAGGAAATCGGTGGTGAAGGCGCCGCCGGTGAAGAACTTGGTATGCGCTCCGCCGTCGGAGACGCCAGGGAAAGTGAAGGTCGAACCATTGATGATCTCGGCCATATACTCGGCGTTGAAGCGCGGCTCCGGCTGAAGGAACTCCGCCTTCAAATCCGTCGCCAGCGACAGGTCGAGCATCACGTCCACCGGATGCTTGCCCTCCTCACTGGCGATTTGTCCCAGCGATTTGCCAACGTAATGTTCGAGTTCCGCCTTGTTCTCGACCCACTGCACAATCAGTTTCGGCAGTCGGCCGCCGATCCCCGGTGCGTTGATGTCGATCGCGCGCATGGCCTTTTCGCTCTTGACCGCCTCGCGCATCGACGGGTCCTTCATCTTGGCAATCTTCTCTTCGGTCGTGCCCGTCAGCAGCTTCCGCCATGCGGTCGCAACATCGTAGAGATTCCAATGTTCGAGAGTGATAGCGAAACCGCTGCGAACGGTTCCAGCCTGGCCGAAGATCGGCAGGCCCTTGGCTCTCGCGTTATGGAGCCAGTTCAGGCTCTTGCGGTGGATGTCGGCATTTTGTGGGCTTGCGGTAATGGCCTGGAACAGGATTGGCCGCTGTGCGGCTGCCGCCAGCGTCTCGACGAAGGCACTGTCTTCCTTGATATGACCGGTTGCCTGCGTGATTTCAATGAAGCCTTCATCGCGGGCGCGCAACACGCGAGCGAGGTTCAAAATGTCCTCGTCGCACATGGTATCGGTGACCATCGGCGAGCCGTCGAAATCGGCCTGGCCCGAGTTGCGTCCCAGGCGCTGAATCGAGAAGCCGCAAAGGCCGGCGTCCATGCCCTCGTCGAGCAGGCGCGCCATCTCGGCCCGTTCCTTCTCGGTCGCGACGCGGCTCTTGGCCGCTTCCAGGCCCATCACGTAGGTCATCAGCGAGGCGGTCGGCATGTACTGGATGCAGTTGACGCCCTTCGGTGCACGATCAAGCGAATCCATGTACTCGGGAATGGTCTCCCAATCCCAGTGCATGCCTTCCTTCATCGCGCTGTACGGAATTGCTTCCGTACGCGTCATCGTCAGCATCGAGCGTTCGCGGAATTCGGGCTTGCACGGTGCGAAGCCAAAGCCGCAGTTGCCCAGCACCAGCGAGGTCACCCCGTGCCATCCCGAAATGGTGCAGTAGGGATCCCAGCGGATCTGCGCGTCGTAATGGGTATGCAAATCGATGAAGCCGGGCGCCACGATCAAGCCGTCGGCATCGATCGTCTTCTTGGCGAAACCGGGTGAGCGGCCGCCAATCTGCGCGACCTTGCCATCGCGAATCCAGATGTCGCCGTGGTAACGCGGAGCGCGCGTCCCGTCAACGACGGTTCCACCCTTAATGTGAATGTCATAATCGGCCATTTAGAGTTCCCTCCTCAGTGGTAAGGACTTGGGTAGAGGACCGCGACCGCGTCATACCCGAGATGTGATTTCGTATGCTCTTTTTTATAGCACCGTGGCGGCGAAAGACAAGCTTATTTGACCCACCTGATTTCGTAATGCGGACTGATAGGCCCCGAAGGTGTCATCGATATCACCGATTTCGTCAATATCATTACGCATTATGGGCCTGCGGCCTTGCCTTCAGCGGGCTCGCCACCGGGCGGATTAACCCTGTTCGCGACTCACACCAAATAGAAGCGGGTACCGCAGATGTCGACCTGATTATGGTTCACGAGCCGGCCCCGACGCTCCGCAGCCTCGAGCAGCCGCTTGCGATCGGCGACGACCACATCGATACCACCAAGGCCCTCGCCACGGCCGTCGGTCGCTTCGACGAAACGAATGCTCGCGTTGTCGAGCGGCAACTCGAGACGCCCGCGCGCGTCGTTGCGCAGTGGCAACTCGGCAATTTTGGCCCAGCGCTCGGCTAGCCCGCGCGGGTCGGCGGATTGCATCTCGACGCCAGTGTAGGCGCTGACAACATCGACGCGGCGCGCGGTGGTCCATCCGCTGCCGCCCGCCGGCATCCAATTTCCCTCCGGTTCGCCCTTGGCGTCCCAATCGATCTCGAAGAAGGCGCCGCCGGTGTCGCCCGGATGAAGTTGCATCGCATGGAAGCCCTTCGCATCGTGGTCCAGCACCAGCCGGATGTTAAGGGCTGCAGCCCGCTGCTTGCGCGCAAGCTGGGTCTCATGGCTGTCGCACTGGCAGATAACCATGTATCCGCCATCACCGTTGCGGCGCTTGAGGTAGCGGCCGGCCGCGGTGTTTTCCTTAACTGGCGCAACTACTTCGATGAAGTTGGCGCCCACTGGCATCAGCGAGTTTTCAAGGCCAAATACCGCGACATCGGGATCCTTGAAGCAGACCTCTAGTCGTAGCACTGCCTTGAAATCCTCGAGTGCGGGCGCGAGTTTTTCGGCGACCAGGCAAATCTGGCGAAGACGTATCGACATAGGTACCTCCTGTTGGCGCGGCTTGAATCTATCGCCGCAGGCATTAAAAGGGCTTAATAACGGTACAATAGTCGCAGTCGGCATTCCTATGCCAGCGCCGCCAGAGCCAAACCGACCCGCGTCATCCCTTAGTGACGGGTGAAAGAGAAAAGAAGGTTGTCAAGGAGCCCAAAACTTTAAGTTTTTAGGACACTGAAACCGCACGGAGGTTTCAGTGTCCTAACAGTCTTGACCTGACTTTTAGGACTGGACTTCCCTTTGCTAAAGATGCGGGCTTCGCCCTGGAAAAAACCTAATCGAGGATTGGCACCCGATTAGATAATCCGGCAAGCCGATAATTATCGTCGCTCTCATGACCTTGCATCGCGCGGTTGACCGCTACACGGTGATAGTCCATCTTGATTCGCACCTTTGCTCGCTTATGCATATTTGGAATTCGCAAAGAACTTGTGAGTAGTCAGAAACCAGTCGAAGTCGCGGTAATAGGCGGTGGTTGCGCGGCGATCACCGCGGCCTTCGAGTTGACGCGGCCCGAGCATCAGGGAAAGTTTCACGTCACCGTTTATCAAGTCGGATGGCGCCTCGGCGGCAAAGGCGCGTCGGGACGCGGACCCGCAGATCGGATCGAGGAGCATGGGTTCCACATCTGGATGGGCTTCTATGAGAATGCGTTTCGCATACTGCGTGAGTGTTATGCCGAGCTGAACCGCGATCCGCGCAAGTGCCGCATGGCGGATTGGCGCGACGCGTTTGCGCCCGAGCCGTTAATCGGGGTGATGGATCGCTCGCAGAGTGGCGACTGGCTTCCGTGGCTGGCACTGTTTCCGCCGGCCGAAGGGCTTCCCGGTGATCCGGTCGCGAAGCATAATCCGTTTAGCATTGCCTCCTATCTCGCACGGCTCGCGACGATGTTGCGGATGACGCTCGCAGGCGCGCAGAAGCATCAGCGGGAGGCCGAACCTGCAGGCGCGCGCGCCGGGACCAATCCGGAATCAGTAACGGGCTGTGGTAAAAAGCGAAGTACGTCGTCATCGGAGTCAGGCGACGAGATTGCCGCGGCTATAGCGCGTCTATTCAAGTACGGCCTGCTCGCGACGATCGCCGGCCTCGGTGAGGCGGTTGCGCTGCTCGAAGGGATGCTGTGGGCGCTACCTAAGTATCCCACCAATATCATTATTCGCCTGCTCGGCGCGGTGGCGTCGGAGGCACGCCGCCAGATCGAACCGTTAATCGATAACGACGACGAGATGCGCAGGATGTGGGAAGTGATCGATCTCACGCTCGCGGTGATGACCGGAATCGTACGTTTCGGTCTGGCAACTGATCCGCGCGGCTTCGACGCGATCGACGATTACGAATTGCGCGAATGGCTGCGGCTTAACGGCGCGTCCGAGCGTTCGCTCGATTCGGCCGTGATGCGCGGCATCTATGATCTCGCATTTGCGTACAAGGATGGGGATCCCAATCATCCGAACCAGGCGGCGGGATGTGCGATGCGCGGTTCGTTGCGGATGTTCTTCACGTATCGCGGAGCGTTCTTCTGGCGCATGCAGGCAGCCATGGGCGACGTCGTGTTCGCGCCGTTCTATGAAGTGCTTAAGCAGCGCGGCGTGACCTTCAATTTCTTTCATCGGCTTGCGCATCTGAAGCTCGTGGAGGTGTCGGCGCTGGCGCCGGGCGAGCGTGCTTACGTTGAGGCGCTCGACTTCGACGTGCAGGCGTTAACGCGCGACGGCGGGGAGTATCAACCATTGATGGACGTGCGCGGGCTGCCATGTTGGCCGTCGCAACCGGACTTCAGCCAGCTCGCCGACGGCGATCGCATGCGACAGGAAGGTTGGGATTTCGAATCGCATTGGGAAGGTCGCAAGGCCGCGACGCGGACCCTGCACGTGGGCGCCGACTTCGACTTTGTCGTTCTGGGCGTTGGGCTCGGTGCAATTCCTGAGGTTGCCCGCGATCTGACCGCGCGCGACCAGCGTTGGCACGACCTCGTCACCCATGTAACCACGGTCGCCACGCAGGCATTTCAAATCTGGATGCGCGAGGATATGGCAACGCTCGGATGGCCTCAGCGGCAGACCGCGGTTTCTGCCTTTTATCATCCATTCGATACCTGGGCCGATATGCGTCATCTGGTCTCTGAGGAGAGCTGGCCGGTACGGCCGCGTGCAATTTCATATTTCTGCAGCGCGTTGCCCGACACGGAATTAAACGGTGGTTCGGCGGAACAATCGACGGCGGATTCCGCGCCGAAAAATTACGCGGTGCGTCAGCGCGAACAAGTGCGGCGCAACGCGGTCGATTTCCTGAGTCGCCGCATCAAGCATCTATGGCCGGGCGCCGTGCGGCCGCATGGCGGCTTTCGTTGGGAACTGCTAATGACCGCGCACGAAGCGGCGCATCCGGCGAGCGCTGGGGCGCTGGCCGCGGGCGAGACCGCTGCGAAATCCGTTACTCCGGCGGAGGACGCCGGGGAGTCGCGGTTCGATACGCAATTCTGGACGGCGAACGTGAATCCCTCGGACCGTTACGTGCAATCGCCACCGAAGACCACTGGCTATCGCATCTCGCCGCTCGATAATACGTACGACAATCTGACCGTGGCCGGAGATTGGACCGCGTGCGGTTTGAACGTCGGCTGCGTCGAGGCGGCAGTGATGTCGGGCCGCCTCGCGGCGCATGCGCTTGCGGGAACGCCAGCGCTCGAAGAGATAGTCGGCTATGACCATCCGTAGTATATGGCTGGCAAAGCGCCTGGCTATATTGGATAACCGGCTATTCGTAAGAAACCACGGAGCCCCAGCATGAGCGACCGCCCACGTGTCCGGCGCAAGGAGCCTGAGCGCACCGCGCCTATTCGAGACTGGTCCAATATGTTTCGCGGCCCCGGTGCGCAGGACGCGGCCGCTCGATCCACCGACTCGGACGCCGCGGGATTGCACGTCAATAACTTAACCGCCGACGGTGTTGCGAATGGATCTGCCGCAATTAGTGCATCTACGGCGCAGACCGGTTTGGTGAATGAAGAGGCACGAGCCGGAATCGAAGCCGCATACCGCATCATCGAGGAGCATTTGCAGGAAGGCCGGCTTGCGGCGGAGGCGCAGAGGGGTCGTGGCGGCGGTGCGGGGCCTACCGCGTTCGCGACCGCAGGGGGACCCGGAGTGGGAATCGCGGCAGACAGTATTCAGGAGATGGTCGCACAGGGAATCCGTTTTTACTCGAGTCTCGCGCCGCTATGGGCCAGCCTCGTCAACTCGATCGCGAGTGCCGCCGTAATGCGCGATAGCGCCGCCGATGGCATATCAGCGCCGCCGATCGCATCCGCGCCGATGCCGCGGCGAAGTGCGACCACGACGAGCTTCGCCCCTGTCGTCATCGAAATCGCGTCCACCAGGATGACGCGCGTCACAGTTGACCTTCCGCCGCATGTGCAGAATCTCACGATTGGCGGATTGCTAGCGCTCGAGCCGGAGAAGCCGCCACTGAGGGAGATTTCGCTGACGATTGAGCCAGGCTCGAATCGTCCGCTCGTACGCATTCGGGTACCGGAGAGCCAACCGCCGGGCGCCTACAGCGGTGTGATTGTGGACGGAGAATCGGGCGAGCCGCGCGGCACCCTTACACTGCGGATTGAGGCCTAGTATCAGAGACGGGCGCCGAGCGATGCGATGACCGTCACCTCCACACTGGTCCCCGAGATCCTGAACGAATACGGCGCGATGACGCGGGCGGCCTTGAGAGACTATCTGCCGGCGCGCGAGCCGCGGCGTCACCTCTACGATCTGGTGGCCGAATATCCGCTGCGCGGCGGCAAGATGATGCGCTCGAGTCTGTGTATCGCGACGGCGTGCGCTTTGGGCGCACATCCGCACGACGCGCTTGACGTAGCGGTATCGATCGAACTGCTGCACAGCGCTCTGCTGATTCACGACGATATCGAAGACGGCAGCGAGCAGCGACGCGGGCGGCCAACGCTGCACGTCGAACACGGGGTGCCGCTCGCGCTCAACGCGGGCGACACCCTCACGCTGGTCAGCTTGCGCCCGTTGCTGGAGAACCATGGGCGTCTCGGCGGCGACCTAGCGATGCGCATTGTGCAAGAGACCGAGCGGATGGCGCTCCTCAGCGCGGAAGGGCAGGCGATGGAACTGGGCTGGCGGCAGGACAATCTGATCGCACTAGATGACGCCGATTACCTGCGGATGGTACTCAAAAAGACCTGCTGGCTCGCGACGATTTATCCAATTCGTGCGGGTGCACTGATCGGAACGCGGGCAGCGATCGCCGCGGAAGCCTTCATACGCTTCGGGTTTTTCCTGGGCGCGACCTTCCAGATTCAGGACGACCTGCTCAACCTGGTGGCAGATCAAAGCTATGGCAAAGAACGCGACGGCGATCTTTGGGAAGGCAAACGCACGCTTATGCTGATTCGGCTCTTCCGCGAATCGGAGCCCGCCGAGCGCGATCGCCTTGCGGCGATTCTCGGCACGGAGCGCAAGGAGCGGACGCAGGACGACGTAGCCTGGATGCGCGCGCAGATGGATCGCTACGGTTGCATCGAGTACGCGCGCCGCTACGCGCATCGGATGGCAGGAGCGGCATTGCACGAATACTCACTTGCGTTTGGGGGTATTCGGGAATCGCGCGACAAGCGCTTTCTCGAAGAGATGGTCACCTGGGTGGTCGAGCGAAACTGAGCAGGCGTCACTCGCATCGGCGCGCGGCCGGCTTCAATGAAAACGGCCGTAAGGGGATTGGAGGGGACGGAATGGCCGAAACGAATCTGCCCAAATTCAATAGCACGATCGCGAATTTGCTCGATTGGCCGTCAGCAATCAAGATGAAGTTTCCGCACGTGGGAATGAGATTCTATCCGCTGCGGGCAGATCTTTCGCGGCTGCAAAAGGTTTGCGACACTTATCTTAATTTCATCAACGAGCCAGACGATCGGCCGCCGGTTTATTTCAAGCCAGCCGCCCCGTTCGTCCTAATGCAGACGGTCAATTACGACCGGCTCGAGATCGAGAAGATGGGCTGGCTGGTGCAGCACGAGGCAATCTTCAGCCTGCCAATCGAATGGTATGAGTTAAAGGACAATCGCTGGGTCTTTAAAGACTGGGCGATGACCTATCCGTTCATCTATCTCGATCATCCGATTTCGATATGGATGGGACGCGAAATGTATGGCTGGCCCAAGGTACCGGTGCGGGTACCCCGGCTTTTTCCCTTGCGTAATCCGCCGGATCCGCAGGGGCGGATCGCGTTCGATCTGGCGACTCATTCGCGCGACCGCGTCAACCGGCCAGAACCGTACCGGCCATTCATCGAAATTCGTCAGGAGGCTGACGCGCTAGCGCGGGGACCGTGGAGCGCAGGCGATCTGTACGGCACGGTACCGCGGGCGATAGCGGGTGGACTCGCGGCGGCGTCAACGATGGTCGAGACTTTCGCTGATTTCTTTTTGCGCAAGCCCGATCGGGACCAAGCGGAACCGTACCAGGCGATGCTCGGGAGCGGTTACAGTTATATTGCGAAGTGGCTGCCCGAATTCTGGACCATGATGGTGCCGGGCATGGCGCGCGGAAAGGAGAAATTTACCGCGTCGCCGTTTATGAAGAACAACATAGTATTGAAGCAATTTCGCGACGCGCACGAGATCGATTCAGCGTGCTATCAAGCTCTGGTCAAATCCGAAATATCGATCGATAGAATCCTGGACGGAGGCTTGCTCTTCAACCCGCTGTCGGGCGATTCCAGCGGCGGCGTCACGATACGGCTACATCATTACGATACCCAGCCAATCGTTGAAACGCTCGGACTCGAAGTGAGTGAGATTAGCAACGAGCGCGGAGTTAATGTCAGCAGCCTGAAGCCATTTTGCCCGTTTTGGTGGAGTCTTGAACTGAGCTATGGGGACGCGAGCACCATCTGTTGGCGGTCGCGCACGACCAAGTTCGCGGCTCCAGGAAAGCAGGGAAAGAGTAGTCAGCGGAAGAACGATTATGTGAGGCTGGGGAGCGGCGCACTCGAGGAAATCGCCGGAGTGAAGAAGTTTCCGAGCTACCTGATGCGCGTGCTGCCGCTTAAGGCTGAGCCGGAGGAACTCGCGAAACTATGCAAAGATCTTTTCGAAGGGGTGCCATATACAATCGAGCCGGCGGCGCCCTACGTCCTCATGATCGTCGATCAATTCCACGACATGACGAGCGCCACCGATCCTATGGAGGGATGGGCCGATAGCGAACTGAGGTTTGCGCTTGTAGCCAACTGCCGGGACCATCAGACCTCCGGTGCGGAACGACGGGTGTTGGTGCCACTGATCAATTTTGTGGGCAGCGAATGGAATGCCATTTCCCATCGCGAGGTCAATGGACGTTTTGCGCTCGCTTCAGAATTTGTTGCACCGTTGCATCATGGAATGCACGAACTGCCGCCGACGAAGCCGCATCCGCTACGCAACTTATTCAGGCTCCGGACCTCAATTTGCCCGACGTTGGACGAGGACGAGCAAACCCGGCTTTGGACTCTGATCGAACTGGCCGAGGATCTCGCATCGCCGGCCCGGCCGAGAGCAACAGAAGCCTCAATCGAGCAATGGCTAAAGGAATTGCGGCTCGATTCGATCAGGCCGGAAAAGGGCTTCCAGAGCGTCAAGCTCAAACAATTCCGTGATGCGAAGCATCCAGACCTCGCATGCTATCAGGCGTTGGTGCAACTCGAGCACAAGTTTACCAATGAACCCGAGATCAAAGCGATTCGCGAACAACTGAAAGTGATGATCTATGAGTTCGATTCGATGCAGATCGTCAAGAAGTTCGGACTGTTAGGCGGTTCGCCCGCGGTCGATCGGCATGGGCGGCCGTGCATCGTATTTGAGCCGGAAAAGCCGTTCTGGGTGCGTGCAGAGATAGAGCAGGGGCTCGGCATCAACCTCTGCTGGAGGGCAGATGGAATGGATTGGCAGCGCGACCAATAGCTCGAAAAGGTTGCACGATCGAGGGCAGCTCGTTGATATGCAAACAGGCAATAGCTATTGGGCGTTGCCGGACGCGAGGTCAGCAATAGCCAATCCGGCGGTACCATTCGATCGCGTCGGTCAGCGTCGCCGAAAGCGGCCGCGGTGAGACGCCGAGGTCCGTCTGGGTGCGGCCCACGTCGACTGCATCGTGCAACATCGTCAACATCGGAGCGAGCGCGGGCAGCGGCGGACGGACGCCAAGCGCACCGAGGGCGATTTCGCTCCAGTAGGCCGCGATCACTCCAAGCGCGATCGGCGCGACCATGCGCGGTGGCGCGACGCCACCGATTTCGCAAAGCCAGGTATAGAGTGCTTCGACCGAAAGATTGTGGCCGGTAAGCGGAATCGGTTCGCCATAGTGCTTGGCCTCGAGCGCTGCGACCAGGGCGGCGGCGGTATCGCGCACGTCGATGACGTTAATCAGGTGCGCGACCGATACTGGCGATTCACCGCATAGCAGCCGCGGTACGAAACACAGCTCACGGGCCTTGAGGTCCCATGGCCCGATACAGAGCGTGGGATTGACAACGACGGCCGGAAGGCCCGCGCGGGCTGCGGCGAGGATTTCCGTTTCGATTACCTGTTTGACTGCGAAATATGGATGAAGCTGCCGAATCCATTGACGCTGTGCGCGTCCGAAGCCCCATGAATGATCCGGCAAAGTGGTGAACGAACTGACGTAGGCGAGGCACGCATGCTGACGGCGCACTGCGTCTAGCAGCTTCCGCGTTCGTCGGCTGGCATAGTCGATGGACTCCGCCGCGCTGTTGGCGAGTGGCGCCAGCAGGGGGGGGTAGGGCGCGGCAGCGTCCACGACGATGTCCTGGCCCTCGACCGCATCGTCGAGGTGGTCAGGAATGTCCAGGTCGCCGGGCAGGTAGCGGACCGCAAGGCCGTGCAGATTCACGGGCGGCAGCGGGCGCCGGCTGGTTGCAGTGACCTCGTAGCCACGTGCGATCAATTCGCGGGCGACGGCATTGCCGATATGTCCCGAGGCGCCGAGGACGAGCGCTTTCACGGCCGATCCTCCGGGCCGCGTTTGCGCTTACTAAGCTCTGACCTGCAGAGTTTTCGCCCGCCAATCGCAATCGATAGGTGAGTATACAGCGCCAGGGTTTGCGGGATTGTCATGTGATCGTCTTGGCAACTTTATTGAAGTCTCGCTGTCGTAAGCGGCGCGCTCATGGTAACCTCGCCAACTGGCGTTGCGCCAGCAGCAGTTACGCGTCGATCCGGGGGGATTGGTGCGGTTGAGAAACACAGATGCCTGCGATCACGTGTGCAAATTGCGGCAAGATTAATCTTCCAGAGAAGCGCTTCTGCGTGGCGTGCGGGAAGCGGCTCGAACTATTATCTGCGGCGAGTGACGCGCGGGCCTGTGCCGGGTGCGGCGCGCCGATCGAGCGCGGCGAAAAATTCTGTGGGAATTGCGGGGAGCGGCAGGAGGTGTCGGAAGCGCTGCAGCGTGTGGATGCGACACTCGAGTTGCAAGCGGGGGGCGAACGGCGGCATTTGACCGTGCTCTTCGCGGACCTCGTCAACTCGACGCAAATGGCGACGCGGCTCGATCCCGAGGAATTTCACGAGATCATTCAGGCTTATCATCAGGCAGTCGCCCGCGTGGTCGCGCGCTTCGACGGCTACGTCGCGCAATACCAGGGTGACGGGATTGTCGCATATTTCGGATGGCCGCTCGCGCATGGCGACGATGCCGAGCGGGCGGTGCGCGCGGGTCTCGAAATAATCGAGGCGATCAAGGGCCTCAAGCGCGGCGGCGTGACCGCTGGCGGGCAGATCTCGGTGCGCGTTGGGATCGACACGGGACCGGTGATGGTGGGCCATCTCGGCGGCGGCGGTCGCCGCGAGATAACCGCGGTTGGCGAGACCCCAAATATAGCCGCACGCACGCAGGCGTTGGCACCGGTGGGCGGCCTCGCAATCACCGCGGCGACTAATCGGCTAGCCGCGGGGCTGTTCGCAGTCGAGCCGCTGGGTCCGCAGATCCTCAAAGGCATTGCCTACCCGGTCGAACTGTTTCGCGTCCAGCGCGCGACCGGTGTTAGGGGCCGCCTACATACGGTGCGTGCGCTAACGCCGTTCGTCGGGCGCGAACAGGAACTGCGTGCACTCGCTGAACGGTGGGAATTGGTGAAGGCGGGCCATGGCCAGGTGGTGATAATCAGTGGCGAGCCGGGGATTGGCAAGTCGCGGCTGGCGCGGCAATTTCGCGAAATCCTGGCTGGAGAGCCGCATAGCTGGCTCGAGAGTTTCTGTTCATCGTTTGATATCAACACCCCTTTTGCGCCGGGGGTGAACCTGATTGTTTCGTCATTTATTGGGAGCACCAACGGAACGGCGGAGGAACGCTTCGCTACGCTCGAGCAAAGCTTGCGCGATGCCGATCTCAAAGTCGAAGAGGCGGTTCCGCTACTGGCCGAGATGCTCAACCTGCCGCTTCCCAGCCGCTATCAACCATCGCTGGCGCCGCCAGATCAGAGGCGTAGGCGATTAATCGCGGTGCTCGCGCAATGGGCATCGGCGCTTGCGCGGCTGCAGCCGCTGGTGCTGTTGCTGGACGACGCGCAGTGGGCTGACCCTTCGACCCTCGAGTTGCATCAGGCATTGGTCGAACAATGCGCGACGATCCCGATAATGCTAATCCATACTGCGCGGCCTGAGTTCAATGCGCCCTGGCCGTCGCGCAAGAACCATTCTCATTTGATGCTCGCCGGACTCAGCGGGCCGCATACGCGCGAAATGGCGCGGCTGTCGGTGACGCAGACGGCGCTGAGCGATCGCACTCTGGATCTGGTCGCAGAGCGCACCGATGGGGTCCCATTGTTCGTCGAAGAGCTTGCCCGCGTGGTCGCGGAGACCAATGGCGTGGCGGCCGACGAACAACAGATTCCGGTGACGCTCGCGGATTCGCTGATGGCGCGGATCGATCGGCTGGGTGCGGCTAAGGAAATTGCGCAAATCGCCGCCGTCGTCGGGCGCGGCTTCTCCTACGATCTGCTGCGCGAGATCGCCAGCAAGCCTGACGATGAATTGCGCGCGGCACTGGGCCGGGTGGTGGACGCCGATCTGATTGTCGCCACCGGCACCCTGCCCGACGCCACCTACGTGTTCAAACATGTGATGGTGCGTGACGCGGCATATGGTTCGCTCCTGAGGTCGCGCCGGCGCGAGTTGCATCGTACCGTAGCGCGGGCGCTGACTGGCAAATTCGCCGAGCGAGGCGAAGCCGACCCAGCGCTACTTGCCCATCATTTGACGGAGGCGGGCGAGGGCGATCATGCTACGGCCGCATGGAAGCTGGCGGCCGACCGGTCGGCTTCGCGCGGTGCGTTTGCGGAAGCGGCGAATCATTATTCCCGTGCACTCGAGGTCTTGTCGTCGATCCCCGATTCCGATGCACGCAACGAGCGTGAGATGGCGCTGCTGGTCTCGTTGGGCTCAGCCCTCACGCCGACCAAGGGACTGGCGTCGCGCGAGGTCGAAAGCACTTTCGTGCGCGCGCGCGAATTGGGTAGCCGCATTGGGCACGTGCGATCGGCTGCGATCCTTGGCTTGTGGCAGGGCTACCTGACCCGCGGTGAGCTTGGCGCAGCGCAGACCTTGGCCGAGCAGCGGCTCGAGATAGCGCAGCGCATCGGCGCGCCGTTGTCATTGTGCTGGGGCCACTTCGCGGTCGGTGCAACGCTGATGCATCGGGGCATGCTGCCCGCGAGCCTCACGCATCTGCAGGCCGCGGTGGAACAGTCGCACAATCGTGATCCGGCCTCGCGTCCATTCGATGCGGGATTGCTGGCGATGAGTTATCTCGCGGTCGCGCTGATGCTGGCGGGATTTCCTGACCAGGCGCGGGAAGTCTCAGTCCGCACCATGCGGACCGCCGAACAGCTCGCGAAACCTTCCAATATCGCCTTCTGCGCGGTCAATGTTGCCGCAATGCATCAGCTCTCGTTCAATCCTCAGGCGACGCTCGAGATCGCCCGTTACGCGGCCGAAATCGGCCGCTCCCACGGAGTCGCGCAATTCGCCTTCGCGCTCGACGTATATGGCGGATGGGCGGTGGCCGCCGGCGGAGACCCACGTGAAGGCGCCGATCAGATTCGCCGCGGAATAGCCGGATGGCTCGCCGATGGCGGGCGCTTACCGCATGCATGGTACCTGTCGATGCTCGCGTGGGCCTATGGACTGGATCAACGCTTCGAGGAGGCCGAAGACACCCTGCAGGACGCCGCCGCGGCGATTGGTGAGATGCACATGGACGAGCCCATCGTCGCATGGACGCGGGCGGAGATTCTGCGAATGGCAGGCGCTGACAGCGCGAGGCTCGAAGCCGCGTGGCGTACGGCGGTCGATTCCGCGCGCTCGAAAGGTGCGCGAATCTTTGAATTGCGCTCGACCGCCGGCCTTGCGCAACTGATGTCTGATTGCGGACAGCGATCGGCGGCGTGCGAGATGCTCGCGACGGTCCACGATTGGTTCAGCGAGGGCGTCCATACCTTCGATCTGATCGCGGCAAAGCGGCTGCTGGCGGAACTCGCCGGTTAGCTCATCGAGCCCGACTCATTAACGAATCCACTCAAGCCTTACTCATCAGCGGGTAGTGCCCTAATTTGATGCGCACGAAATAGGACGACCCTCGATTGGGGGCTTCGCGGGCGGCTACGGTTCCTACGGCAGCAGCGCGGCGCGGGTCAATTCGCGACGCTCGCTGCGATCCAGCGCCTCGGCTGCCTGGGCCAGCGGAAAGGTCGCATCGCACATCTCGCGATACGGATAGCGATCCATGTGCGCAGACAGGAAATCGAGCGATTTCTTGAGATAGTGCGGCGGATACATGACGACACCGAACATTTCGATCGACTTGAAGGTGATGGTCGAGGGCGCGACTGTAGCCGTGAGCGATGGCGAGATGTTGCCGATCTCGATCACGCGGCCGCCCACACCGACAATCCGCAGTGCGTCGTTGAAGGCCTGCGGCACGCCGGCGACTTCGAGCACCACGTCCGGAAAACCTCCGCAAAGATCGCGCACCCGCTTCACCCGGTCATCGATATCGGCAAATTTGCGCAGGTCGATAGTTTCGTCGGCGCCGAATTTCCCCGCTTCCTCCAGACGCTGATCAACTCCATCGATCGCGATGACGCGCGCCCCGCGCGATTTGGCGATCGCCATTGCATGCAGTCCGAGTCCACCGGCGCCGAGCACCACCAGATTGTCGCCGTAATTGACGCGCGCGCGATCGAGTCCCCAGTACACTTGCGACATCGCGCAGTTCGCCGAGGCCGCGATGATATCCGGAACGTTGTCGGGCACGCGGTAGAAGTGCTGATTGGTGCGCACTACATAATGAGTGCCGAAGGTCGAGACGAAGTGCGGCGGATCGTCGGGATGGCGCCCGCCAAGCACCTTATTGATACACGCGGCTTGATTGCCGCGCACGCAATTCGGACATCGATTGCACACCGAATAATAAACCGGAGCGACGCGATCGCCCGGCTTGATCGGCACGCCCGCATAGTCGGTCTTGACGCCGTCGCCCAACGCCATCACGCGCCCGCTCATCTCATGGCCGGGCATCGTGCCGTGCCGTCCGCCGAATTCGCCGCGCCACATGTGGACCTCGGACCCGCAGACATTGGTCTGCGTCACTTCGGCAACGAGACCGCCGGCGGGCGCCGCGGGCACTTCGTATTCATGAAATTCGATCTTATGAGCGGCGGGCAGGAAGGCGATTTTGCCTTTCATCGGTTGTGCTCCAATTTCCCCAAAAATATCTTGCAGCAGTTCGCGCCGCGATCGATGATGCGACGCTTTGCAGTCCGCCATGGATTTCGCCTGACGCGAATAAATTGTCAAGGGGTAGCGGGACGCGCCGAGGATCGGGTGCCACGACCCGATCGCCAATAGGTCCAGATCGCAGCACTCACTCTGCGATGGCGCGCTTCATGACTGATGAGCGCCAATCATCATGGATCTGCGCCGCGGGTTTTGTGACTTGGAAAAGATGGTAGTAAGCTCGCCGCACGATCGCGACACCGAGGACATGGAAGCGACCGCATGATGGCCGATCAGACCCGAGCGGACCTGATCGAATTTGGGCACGAATCGCCGGCAGTAAAGGGCGCGGAGCAAGCGCGCGGAAGCGCTGCGGATTGAACCCGCGCGCAGGCTAAACGGAGGTGGCAAATGAATCAGATCAACACTGAGCGCGAGCAACGCTTCATCGACCTGGCGGCCGGGATGGCCGACGATTTCGGCAAACGCGCGGCGCAGCATGACGAGGAAGCCTCGTTCCCCCATGAGAACTACGCGCGCATGCGGGAGACCGGCTACACCACGCTCACGATACCGGAGAAGTTTGGCGGCCTCGGCGCGAGCATGCTCGAGCGGCTCAAGGCGCAGGAGCGCCTCGCGATGGGCTGCGGACCGACCGCGCTCGCCATCAATATGCATTTCAATGTGATCGGGCTGCTGATCGATCTCGAACGAAAGTTCCACGCGCCGAACGTCGAGGCGATGTTGCGCAGAATCACGAGCGAACGCCTGATCTGCGGCGGTTCCGGTTCGGAGCCCGACAACGCCGTCATCAACCTGCGGCCGCGCACCACGGCGCGCCGCGAGCCGGGCGGATGGGCGATTAACGGACGCAAAATCTTCGGCACTCAAAGCATCGCGCTGGATTTGTTTTTTGCCGAGGCGACCTGGGAAGACGCACCGGAGGGTCAGACGATCATCAGCTTCTTTATCCCGCCGCGCGATACTCCCGGACTGGAGTTCAAGGACGACTGGTACACGATGGGCATGCGGGCGACGGCCTCGCGCAGTTCGGAATTTAAAGACGCGTTCGTGTCTGACTCAGCGGTGATATTGCAACGCGGGGTCTCGAGAAGCGGCCGGGTGACCAAGGTCTTCGCCAAGGCTCCGTTCGCGATTGGCGCGGTGTATATCGGGATTGCGCAGGCGGCGCGCGACTTCGTGGTCGATTTCATGCGCGATCGTCCGCGCTTTCCGCTCAAGCATCCGATGAGCCATCTGCCCAGCGTTTACAACAAGGTCGGCGAGATTGACCTGCTGATTGAGACCGCTCGCGCGATCATGTGGAAGGCTGCGGCCGAGATGAATCTCGACGAACCGGTGAGCTGGTCGCGCAAGGCGGTTGCGGCGCGGATGGTCGCAATTGAGAATTCGGCAAAGGTGGTGGACCTTGCGTTGCGAACAGTGGGTGGGTCTTCATATTTCAAGCGCCTGCCGCTCGAGCGCTATTACCGGGACGTTCGGGCCGGGCTCTATCATCCGTTCGATAGCGACGAGAGCCTCGAGTTCCTGGGCAAGAGCGCCTTCGGCTTGCCGATGATGGACGCCGATTAGAAAGGTGGTTCAAGAACGCAAAAACCTTTTAGTTTTTCAGGCACTGAAACCTCACCGAGGTTTCAGACTTCCCTTTTGACTAAGATGCGGGCTGCGCCCCCAAGAAACCTTATCGGGATTGACGCAGCCCAGTGTCTTGGATTGCCGATGGGACCGCACTTTCGGTTGGACCCAGGAGGTAATCTGTCTTGCGACGATCATCGATGCGACCTTCCGTCAGCAATTAAAAACGGTGGTTACAGATTTGGCGCGCTCGAGAACCGCCCACTACTAGAGCGTGCGCGGGGCTTGTCGGTTGGATTGCATTCGTGAAATAACCAATATGAACAGGTGAGTTGCACTCTCGCCGGCAGCGGGACGGTTGAGAGGCGGCATCACATCTAAGTTGACCGTCTATCCTCCATTCCCGCCAAACCAGGAGGAGTAATGCATTACGATCTAATCATCAAAAACGGTACCGTGGTTGACGGCTCCGGGATGCCACGATTTCGCGCCGACGTTGGTATAGCTGGCGGCAAAATCGCATCCATCGGCAGGATCCACGACGGTGCGAACGAAGTCATCGACGCCGACGGCCATATCGTGTCGCCGGGCATCATCGACGCCCATACCCATATGGATGCGCAGGTCTTCTGGGATCCGATGGGGACCTCGTCGTGCTGGCACGGCATCACGTCGGTGGTGATGGGCAACTGCGGATTCTCGCTGGCGCCGTGCGCCGAGAAGGATAAGTTGCTCGTGATGCGCAATCTCGAGCGCGCCGAGGACATCGCGCCCGAGGCGATGGAAGCTGGCATCAAGTGGTCGTGGGAGACCTTTCCGCAGTATCTCGACGCAGTCGATCGTACGCCAAAGGGAATCAACTATACGGCCTACATCGGGCACTCAGCGCTGCGCACCTATGTTATGGGCGAGCGAGCGTTCGAGCACGAAGCGACCGCGGATGACGTCGACGGGATGAAGCGCGAACTGCGTTTCGCGATTCGCGCCGGGGCGATCGGCTTCACCACTTCGCGCACGCGCAATCATCAGACGCCCGATGGCCATCCGGTGGCGAGCCGGCTCGCGAACTGGAGCGAGGTCCGTCAATTGGTCAGCGTGATGGGCGAAGAGAACGCCGGCGTATTCGAGATCGCGGGCGAAGACACCGGTCTCGCACCCGACCGTATCCAGGATTACCTCGATCGGTTGAAGGCGCTCGCCGTCGATACCGGTGTGCCCGTCACCTACGGCATGTTCAGTCAGCGCAAGGCGCCCGATTACTGGCGTCAATATTTCAAGCTGTCCGATGAGACCGCCGCTGCTGGTGGCCGCATGTTCATCCAGGTCCACAGCCGCGCCCTGAATGTCGTGCTGTCATTCGAGACCACGATGCCGTTCGACAAGTTGCCGGTCTGGCGGGATATCCGCAAACTTCCGCTAGCCGAACAGGAAGTGGCCCTGCGCAATCCCGAGATTCGCCGCAAGCTAGTCGAAGCCGTGCATCAGGAGCCGCGTGACGAGAGGCGGCCCGTTGGTCCCGAGGCGCGCCGCGCGAATTTCAAATGGCTATTCGTGATGGACAAGGCGAGCCCGCCGCATCGCTCGATCGCCGACATCGCAACTGAGCTCAACAAGGATCCAGTTGAGGTGATTATCGACCTGGCGCTCGCAAAGAACATGAAGCAGTTTTTCCTGCAGCCGCTGGCCAACGATAACCAGGATCATGTACTCGAGATGATGCGCCATCCCCGCTCGGTCGTGACCTTCTCGGACTCGGGCGCTCACGTATCGCAGATCATGGACTCGTCACTGCAGAGCCATATGCTGAGCTACTGGGTGCGCGAGAAGCAGGCGCTGACGCTTGAGCAGGCCATCAGGATGTTGACCTTCGTGCCGGCCTCTCATTGGGGCTTGAACGACCGCGGCTTGCTGCGCGAAGGCATGGCTGCTGATGTGATCGTCTTCGACGCGGACAAGATCGCGCCGATGATGCCGCATCTCGATCACGATCTGCCCGCCGGTGCGCGCCGCTTGAAGCAAAAGGCTGCCGGTCTGATGGCGACCGTCGTCAATGGCCAGGTTCTCCTGCGTAATAACGAACACACCGGGGCGCTGCCAGGACGGTTGCTGCGCGGCCCGCTGGCTCGCGGATAGTAACAAATCCGCGAATAGCTAATGAGAAGGAATAGCTAATGGCAAGCGCAGAACTAGCTAAAGTGCTGGAAATGATCAGGGCCGTGCCGCGAGATCCGACTGCCGAGGTCGGGCGCATGCGCGGTGCGATGGAGAAGGTCAGCGAACACGTCGCGCGTGACGTGAAATGCGAACCAGTCAGTGCAGGCGGCGTACCGGCTGAATGGATTGTGCCGCCGGGCGCCGCGGACGACCGCGTCATTCTCTATCTTCATGGCGGCGGTTACGTGATGGGCTCAATCAATACCCATCGCGCGATGGTCGCGCGCATCGCACGGGCGTCGCAGGCGAAGGCGCTCGCGATCGACTATCGCATGGCTCCCGAGCATCCGTTTCCCGCAGCAGTTGACGACGCGACGGCCGCCTATCGCTGGCTGCTGGCGCAGGGCTACAAGCCGGGAAAGATCGTTATTTCCGGCGATTCGGCGGGTGGTGGATTGACACTGGCTATGTTGATCGCGTTGCGCGACGCGGGCACGCCGCTCCCGGCCGCGGGCGTTCCGATCTCGGCTTGGGCAGATCTCGAAGGCACCGGCGCCTCGATTCAGACGCGAGCGGCGACCGATCCGATGGTCGACCAGCCAGGTCTGCACCGGATGGCCAAGCTCTATGCTGGCGATCATGATCTGAAGAATCCGTTGATTTCGCCGATTCATGCGGACTATCGCGGGCTGCCTCCGATGCTGCTTCAGGTTGGCGACGCGGAGATTCTGCTCGACGATTCGACTCGCGTTTCGGATAAGGCTAAGGCGGCTGGGGTCAAGGTCGAACTCGAAGCTTGGGACCAGATGTTTCACGTCTGGCATGTCTTCGCGAAAATCCTGCCGGAGGGACAACAAGCGATCGACCGGATCGGTTCGTACATACTCGCGCACACCGCCTGATTTTCGCGGAGTGCGATAGGGCAGGCATACTCACTTGCGCACAACCTGCGGCACCTCGGGCGATTCAAAGCTGGGGTGCCGCACTTTTTTGACCATCGCCATCTGCCGCGGTGTCCCGTCGAAAAGGAAATTGATATTTGATCGACTGACAGTGTTACCTTGCTGATCGATCGTAACGAAGCTCGATTGAAACGATGACCCAGTTCTACGAAAATTGGAACCGCCTGCTCGCGGAAATCATAACACCGGAAGGCCAGGTTGATTACTTCCGCCTGGCGGATCGCCGCGAGATTCTGGATTCGGTGATTAGTAACTTCGCCGCGGTCAGTCCGGAGGCCACGCCCGCCGCCTTCGCCGGCGAAGAGGATCAACTCGCCTACTGGCTCAATGCGTACAACGCTTTCACGCTGCACGCGATAATGCAGGAGTATCCCATCACGTCGGTATGGAAGACCCGCGATGGCCAATTCTTTCAGCGCCGCCGGCATCTCGCTGGAGGCAAGGCGGTGAGCCTGGACGATATCGAACACGCGATCCTGCGCTCGCGCTTCGCCGAGCCGCGCATTCATTTCGCGATCAATTGTGGTTCCAACGGCTGTCCGCCCATTCGCCCATCGGCGTATCAGGGAGACGGGCTGCGCGAAACGTTGGAGATGGCCACTCAGCAATTCCTGGCTAGCGAATGGAACTGTCGCATCCACTATGACGCGCGGTGCATCTACGTCTCGCGCATATTCAAAATGTACGCGCAGGATTTTGCTGGCGCGAGCGGCACCAGCGCCGAGTATCGTCTCGGTGTGCTGCGCTTCGTTGCGGAACACACCGGCGTCCCGTTCGAGCGTATCGTGGATTTCGAGGTGGTCTATAACATCTACGATTGGGGCCTGAATGATTCGCGGCGTGCGCCGCACTTGGGCCCGATCCTCTTTCACGAGTCCGTCGAGCACTTCGCTGAAGCCGACGGCGTGCTGCGCGAGTTGTACCTGTACGAAGGAAATTTCTGTAATCGCACCTGCGCCTGGTGCACCATCAATGGATCGCCCAAGGGCACTTATCATCCATACCGCACCGCAGTGCTTGACCAGGCGGTCGCTGCCGTCGCGGCTGACGGCAATCTGAAATTTTACGGCGGTGAACCTACGCTTCACGCCGGCGACGTGATCGACGCCATCCGCCACGTCCGCCGCAAGGGCTTCAACGGCCTGGTGTCGATCTATTCCAATGGCGTGAAAGCTGCGGCACTAATCGCTATCCTCGAAAGCGATCCGCGCAGCGAAGCGGTGCTGAACTACTCGATCTATCACGGACGTGATGCCGAGCCTTTGACCGCTCACGCTAAGGCTCAACTGGAGCATTGGGCGGCGGCGCATCCGGGCCGACTCTTCCAGAATTACAAAGTGCTCTTTCACGCCGGCGCGGGAACGGAGTTGGCGTACGATCGCGATCGCGACGCGGAATATCACGGTATGGGCACCGGATGCGTTCGCTGTTTCCCAGTGCTCACGACCAAGGGCAAATTTCACGCCTGTCCGTTTGCTGCTGAAATCGATGCGCCGCATTACGCTCTAGGTCGCGTCGGTAGCGATCCCGATAAGGTTTTCCAGAACTATCGGCGGTTCCGAAATTGGACGGACGAAACGCTCGACCCGGCTGCGCGCGCTCGCGGTGTTTCAAGTTGCGAGATGTGTCACAAGTACCTCGCCGATCTAGCTGCGCCTGACTACATTCGCTAGTCCGGCAATCAACTATAAAGCCCGCGCAGGGAAAGGCGCTCCGTGACGCGCGAACGCGAGCATCGAGCAGCGGACCCATCGCCGGCCTGCCGCGATCGCCTCAAATGCCTGTCATGCCTATCGGCGTCAATGTTCGTGGCCGCCGGTAAGTTCGCGCACCAGGCTGCCGACCACACCTTTAGCGTCGCCAAAGATCATCAACGTCTTATCGAGGTAGTAAAGTTCGTTTTCGATTCCGGCAAAGCCCGGACTCATCCCGCGCTTGATCACCATCACGGTGCGCGCCTTATCGACCTCGAGGATCGGCATGCCATAGATTGGGCTGCTTTTGTCGTGCCGAGCGGCCGGATTGGTGACGTCGTTGGCGCCGATCACGAGCGCGACGTCGACCTGCGGAAATTCTGAATTCGCGTCCTCCATCTCGATCAGGCGATCGTACGGGACATCGGCCTCGGCCAATAGCACATTCATGTGTCCGGGCATGCGACCGGCGACCGGATGAATCGCGAATCTCACGTCAATGCCACGCTTGGTCAAGACGTCATAGAACTCGCGTACTTTGTGCTGGGCTTGTGCCACCGCCATGCCGTATCCGGGCACGATCATCACCGAGTTAGCCGCTTCGAGAATCGAGGCTGCCTCCTCGGGCGTCGCCGAACGGACGGTGCGCTCTTCCGTAGCACCGGCGGTGGAAACCTGGAGCTGGCCGAACGCCCCGAACATCACGTTCGTAAACGATCGGTTCATTGCGCGGCACATGATCACGGACAGGATGAAGCCTGATGCTCCGTCGAGCGCTCCGGCTACGACCAGCACCTTGGCGTTGAGCACAAAGCCCAGCAGGGCAGCGGTGAATCCGACGTAGGAGTTCAGCAGCGAAATGACCGTCGGCATATCGGCGCCGCCGATCGGCGTGACCAGCAGTACGCCAAAGACCAGCGAGATAACCACCATAAATAGGAAGCAGACGGTGTGCGCAGGATGAAAGATGAGAATGAGCGCGAGCGCACCCGCCAGGCCGAGCACCGAGAGGCTGACGTAATTCTGCCCGCGGTAAACAATTGGGCGCTGGGGCAGAAGTTCCTGCAGCTTTCCGGCCGCGACCAGGCTGCCCGTGAAGCTCAGCGAGCCGATAATCACCTCAAGCGCGATCTCCATCATCTCGAACTTGCTAATGTTCGGAATCTGTATGTAGTACTCGGAAATTCCGATCAGCGCCGCGGCCAGTGCGCCGAATGCGTGGCTCATCGCGGTCCGTTGCGGCACCGCGGTCATCGGTACCATCCCGAGCGGGATTCCGATCGCGGCTCCGCCTGCTAGCGCGATCACGATCCATTTGAACTGTACCAGTTCGGGGTTGAAGAACGTTGTGATGACTGCGAGCGCCGCTCCGATCTCGCCGGCCAGCACGCCGCGGCGCGCCGTTGCCGGAGAGCTGAGCCAACTAAGCGACAGGATGAACAGCGCGATAGCGACGATATAGGCGAAGTCCGGCAGATACTGCGCTGCGGTCACGGCTTCTGCCTTCCCCGTCCGCTGAGCTTGAACATTCGCACCATCCGGTCGGTAATCAGAAATCCGCCGACCATGTTGCTGAACGCGGCGGCGACCGCGATCGAGCCGAGAATCGCCGAAAGCGCGGTTCCTCGGCGTCCGGCAATGATGATCGCGGCGACCACCACGATCGCGTCGAGCGCGTTGGTCAGCGCCATTAACGGCGTGTGCAACAGCGGAGAGACCCGCCGGATTACTTCAAATCCGACGAAGCCCGCCAGTACGAAAACGTAGAGATTCGAAATCATTTCCGAGGTCATGGTTTCCTTTTTCCCCGATGGTCTTTGCAGTTAATTTTGCGACGGCGCCGTCGGTAGTGATTCGCGCGCTCGCGCATTGACGATATTGCCATCGCGCGTGATCAGCGTCTCTCGCGTGATTTCATCCTCGAGGTCAAGCACGAGCTTGCCGTCCTTGAGCAAATGAGAAATGAATGTTGCGAGATTGCGCGCGTACATCTGACTGGCGTGGTAGGGCACCGTGGTCGCGAAGTTAAAGGTGCCGACAATCGTGACGCCGCGATCAACGACGGTTATATTGGGCTGGGTCAGTTCGCAATTGCCGCCGCGTTCCGCCGCCAGATCGATGATCACGGAGCCGCGCGCCATCGACGCGACCATCTCGCCCGTAACCAGCACTGGGGCTTTCTGGCCAGGCACCACCGCAGTCGTTATAACAACATCGCTTTCGGCGACCACTTTGGTCAGAACTTCCCGCTGCCGGCGATAGAACGATTCACCTTGCGCCTGCGCATAACCACGTGCGTCCTCGGATTGGCCGGTCTCGAGCGGTAATTCGATGAAGCGACCGCCGACACTGATGATCTGTTCCTTGACGGCGGCACGAACGTCATAGGCGGAGACTACGGCTCCCAGCCGGCGCGAGGTCGCGATCGCCTGTAGCCCCGCGACGCCCGCACCCAGCACCAGTACGCGTGCGGGCGTGATCGTGCCGGCGGCCGTTGTCAACATCGGGAAAAAGCGCGGGAGCAGGTCGGCAGCGGTGAGTACGGCTTTGTAGCCACACACCGTTGCCATTGCGGAAAGCGCATCCATGCTCTGGCTGCGCGTAATTCGCGGCATCAATTCGACCGCGAACGCAGTTGATCCGGTCGCAGCAATCTCCGCAACCGTGCGTGGTGATCCGAGCGGCCGCAGGAAGCCGATCAGAACCTGTCCGCGACGAATCAGGGGAAGGTCGGCATTGCCGGTCTTATCGTTGGCGCCATGGCAGAGGACCTGGATTATGATCTCGCTCGTCGCAAAAACTTCGGCTCGCGTTTCCGCAAGCTTTGCGCCCCTGGAAATGTAAGCGGCGTCTTCGTAGCCTGCGTCGATGCCCGCGCCTTTTTCGACGAGGATTTCACAACCCGCCTTGATCAGAATGGGAATTACGGATGGCACCATCGCGACCCGCCGTTCACCAGGATAAGTTTCCTTGGGCACGCCAACGATCATGGTCGTACGATGTCTCCTCTCATATTCATCCCGGTCCAGTTACGGCCTGACGAATTGACGAAGTCCGTTCCCTTCCTGGTCTCACGCCGCGCGAGCAGTCCACGCGAAAAAAAGCCCCTCTCGAGAGCGAGAGAGGCGGCTGCCCCATTCCTGGCAACGGACAACCAGGCAAGCCACATGACCTCAATTATTTACTATCAGGGCTGGCAAATTGCGAGCAGATTGCGCCAACTCGCGAATTCATCGAGCGTGACCTCATCCTTGGAGACGGAAAACATCAGCCACCTGGTGAAAACGATTGGACCCGGCATCATCCTTCTTGTGGTTCGATCGAGGGTGCGCTGTCCCTCGGAAAAAGATGCGGCTGGTGAATTGATTCCTCAGCTTATTCTTCGATACTGCCCCGAGCATACTGAAAGCAGCATCATCCTTTCCGGCTGCATGAGGCACTGATGACTCAGGCGGGCGCAATCGATCGAACCGCTAGTGGCCTATAACGGTGAAATCGGTAGTGAGATTCTCAGAAAGCACACTACCAGAGAGGATTAATCCGGTTGTCGCGCTACCGAATCGACTGTTACAGGCCACTAGTGGCTGGAATCTGAAGTCCTGATGTCAGAAGCCAAGACTTGCGATGACACCGACATCCCGTTGTACTTGCGCATCGCAGTTCCATCCGGAGCGATCAGAAAGAGCTCGAGCACATGCGTCGTGGCTTCGTCGGGACCCTCCTCCGGCACGTCGTAAAGGGTGAGCAGATGGTCAATCTGCTGAGTCTGGCCGGTCAGAAATGAATAGCCCACAGCGTCAACGCCTTGCGCTTTCGCGTACTTGAGCAGTTGGGCCGGGCTATCCTCATCGGGGTCAGTGGTAACCGAGACCATCGTCACCGAGGAATGGAATTGCGTTCCAAGAGTCTGGGCCACTTCTTTCATCTTCGCCGTTAACATCTCGCAGACGCCTTTGCACGACGTATGGATGAAGCCGATCAGTACGGGCTTTCCTTTGTATGAGCTGAGCAAGACCGGTTTTCCATTCTGATCGATTAGATTCACCGGCGGCAGGTAATCCACGCGGCCAGCGGGCGTTCGTTCAGTCTCTGCAGCAGCTAACGCAGTGGACGGCGATCGAGTCTCGGAAGCGGTCAAGGCGGAGGACGGGGGCTTGATGGCATCAGCGCTCGCAGATTGAGCAAGGACGATCGCGATGAAGGCCATCGATGCGATGCAGATGGCGCGAAAGGCGCGCGGCCGCCCCACGGTTTGAGTTGTATCGAGCGGACTCAAGAAATCTTTCACCCCCTGACGACGGTTTATTTTTTATTCTCGCATATCCGACCGTCGACTGTCACCTGCACTTACACGCTGATATGTATGCTTGTGCGTGGTTCTTAATGCTTACGCGCTATTATCCATACTAATATGCTGGGTTTCAGTAAAGTTACTCACTGCCGAATTGAGATGGCAGCACAGGCACTCTCGCGGTTTTGACCTTGAATCGCCCCGGCGCGCTCAATGCAATTCCTCGAACCAGCGTAAAGTCTCGACCAATTGCTTGAGGTCGACGCCGGTACCGATTCCCATTCCTTTGCTCTTACAGGCTGCTAGTGGGTGCGTAACAGGTCTCGTGCAGGCTGATAAGGAGTGCAGGCTGATAAGGAGTGCAGGCTGATAAGGAGAAGGGCACGAGGTAATCGTGCATCGACCTAAGTACCAACTCGCCGGTTACGCGCCAACCGGGGGCACGTAACCGACGAATCGAAACCAGACTCAGTTTACAAAATAGTTATATGCGTTCAGCCAGCTCGAGCGCGAGCCTACTGAGTATAGCTCCTATCGCTTTCCTTCAAACTCAACGAGTAGTTGCACTGCATACACTAGTGGCCTGTAACAGTCGATTCGGTAGCGCAACAACCGGATTAATCCTCTCTGGTAATGTGCTTTCTGAGAATCTCACTACCGATTTCACTGTTATAGGCCGCTAGATACAAACTTGATGGAGGACAATCTCACTTGGATGCGGGTAGCGTCTCAATTTGAAATCCGACCCCGCTCAGGAGCACCTCGAACTGAGACCCCACCGATATATGCGATACCAGAATGAGAATTGCAGGTTCCTGCTATAGGTTCTTTTTTGTACTTTCGGCGGCTATATAATCGGCTTGCCTGATTGCGAGAGTGACTATAGTCAGCGTTGGATTTTCGCCGCCGCTGGTAGTGAACTGGCTACCATCTGAGATGAACAAGTTTTTGAGGTCGTGGGTCTGCCCCCACTTATTGCAGACGCCGTCGCGGGGACTCTCGCTCATGCGGCACGTTCCCATGTTGTGGGTGGACGGGTAGGGGGGGACCTCTATGGTTTGGGTGGCGTTCACTGCATCGTAGATTGCGGCGCCGCGTTTGAAAGCATATTTACGCATTGCGAGATCGTTTGGATGATCGTCGTAGTGCACGTTTGGAATGGGCAGACCCCATTGGTCTTTCTCAGTCGGATGGAGGGTGACCGCGTTGGTCTCCTGCGGCATATCCTCGCCGACAATCCACATGCCGGCCATGTTGGGGTATTGATCGAGCAGTCGTGTGTAATCGCGTCCCCATGCGCCCGGCTTGAGGAATGCGGCGGCGAAGGGCAGGCCCAGCGAAATAGTTTCGAATTCGAAGCCGCCAGCAAAGCCGCGCTTGAGATTCAATTCGGACTCGTCGGCAACGATTCCCGCCATTATGGTGCCGCGATTCATATAAATGGGTTTGGCGAAGGTGGCATAGACTGAGCCGGTCGTATGCCGCATGTAGTTCTTGCCGACCTGTCCGGAGGAATTCGCCAAGCCTTGCGGGAAAGTCGAAGAGCTGGAATTGAGCAGGAGACGCGCGCTTTCGATCGAGTTGCCCGCGACGCAGACGATACGCGCCTTCTGCAAAACATGATTGCCGTTTTTGTCGGCGTAGAGCACGCCGGTCGCCTTACCCTGATTGTCGTGCTGAATCTGCAAGGCGCGGCATTCGGGCCTCAGGTCAAGTTTGCCGGTCTTATCGGCCTTTGGAATCTCAGTATATAAGGTTGACCATTTCGCGCCGGATTTGCAGCCCTGGAAACAAAAGCCGAGCTGCCAGCATGACGAGCGATCATCGCGGGGACGGCTGTTGATCGCCATGCGCCCGGTATGCACGGTCTTGTAGCCGGCGCGGATGGCACCGTTGTACATGACCTTGAAGTTGTTATTGCCGGGAAGTCCGGGAATGTCGTTGGTGCGGGTGACGCCCATCTTGAATTCGGCCTTAGCGTAGTAGGGTTCCAACTCCGCCAGCGTCAGAGGCCAGTCGAGAAGATTCGCGCCGGTGATATTCGAATAGGTAGTTTTGGCCTTGAGCTCGTGCTCTTGAAATCTCAGTGAGGCACCAGCCCAATGCACGGTGGTGCCGCCAACGGTTTTGCAGGTCCAGGCCGGCAGATTAGGGAAATCCCTGGCGATTTGCCAATTGCCCGAGGTGGTCCGCTTATCGAGCCACGCGAGCTGATTGAAGGCAAACCATTCGTCATTGCGGAAGGTCGCCGGCGACTGGTGCTGGCCGGCTTCGAGCAGCACAACCTTGAAACCCTTCTGGCACAGTTCGTTGGCGAGCGTACCGCCGCCTGCCCCCGAACCAATGATGACAACTGCGGAATCGTCTTTGGGATCGAATCGAGCCACGATACTATCCTCCAATCAGGCAGGTTTGGGGCTGGCCGACTCGGGAGGATCCGGCAGCCAGTTCAAGTCGTTGAAGCCGTGATGGAGATAGCCGCCGATCGGATATGAGGCACCCTGGTAACCGAGTTTCTTCCAGACATTGTGATTGTTATACAGCGACACCAGTTCGGTACTTTGAACCTTCTGGAAAAATGGGGTGCGCTCATTCTTTTGCAATGTGGCAACTTGATTGTCACTGGACATGGCAACGAACCTGGTATTCGCACGGTCGAGATTCGCGACGCCGTCGCGCAGCATCTTTGCCGTATCCGGATGGGTAGCGGCTTCGGCGTCCAAATCCTGAACGACTATGATGTAGTCGGTATCGTCGAGGCGATCGTGAGGAAAAATCTGTCGCGTGACCTTCAGCAGGGTCTCGCCTTCATGGGGACTCAGGGTCTTGAGTCCATCCGTCCATTGAGCGGCGTCGCCGACCAGGGTCACGCCCGATGCCACCGCGGCGGCGCTGGCCACGACCAAGGCGCTCTTTTGCAGGAACTCTCGTCGTTTCATTTTCGCTCCGTCTATTCGCAGATTGTCCCCCGAGGTCGTGTCTAGCATGAGAGTCGATTAGAGTTCGAGTCTCGGGCGGTCGTTTCAGGCGGATTTATGGAATTGACGCCAGGCTCATTGGCGGGAGCCCGCCGAGTTTATTTACCGAAGCCACGAACCTGGCCGACCAAGGCCGCGACTACACCGGGTTCATTTTCGAGATCGGGGTTGGGCGCCATCTCGGCGCTGACGCCGACCGAACTGCCGCCGTAGATGATTGCGCGAGCGATGCTCGCGTCGTCAACCGACTTTTGCCATTTGAGGCTGTGGAAATCGATCGGTCCGGGCTTAAGGTTCGATGCCGCCGGCCCGTCGCCGCGTCCGTCCTCGCCATGACAGGTGACGCATCGGGATTCAAAAATATCCGCGGCCTCCGCGCGGTCCTTGTCGGTGATGGTAACCTTTGTTGCGGCGGCCATCAGATTCGCTGGGAAGGTCAAAAGGAATATCAGAGCGAGGACTTTTAGTAATTGACGAGCAGCCCAACAGTCTTGACCCGATTTTTCGGACTGAGCAGCCCAACAGCCTTGACCCGGCTTTTCGGGCTGATCGCGATGCTCGAATAAATGGCTAAGTCCTGTGACAATGGGCGTTTGAGGGAGACTGCCGTCACCCATCAAGGGGCTAACCTCATTAGCCCTTTGACGACCTTTGCCTGGACAAGGAGAGGCGTTGGAGACTCGGAGACCTATCCCGCGTTCGCTGCGCTCTCGTGCCCTCTCCTTGGACAAGTAAAGGGCCTCAGAAATCCACATTCATTTACCTTTCATCGCCATTTACGTGAAGCTCTCCGAGGCGGAAGAGCAGAAGCCTAAATCCCGGTCCCTGCCTAAAAATGAAGGAGCGTTTGAGGATGACCTAACTTGCGCTCGCTGCGCAAACAGGCCTCTCATTGGATAAGAAGGGGAAATCGGAAATCCAGACTTGATTTCTGAAATTTCACGGTTGCTCGACACCGAGCTATGGAATGAGGACGGCGCGACCCTTGATCGTGCCGTTTATCAGATCGTGGAGAGCCGCGTTGGCCTGGCTGAGCCGATATTCCCGGGTAGCTAACGTGACCAAACCGCGATCGGCGAGCGCCATCAATTCAACCAGATCAGGGTAGGTGCCGACGAGATTTCCGACTATGGTCTTTTCGGTGACGATCATGTCCATCGTTGGGATTTCGACTTTGCCGCCATAGCCGACAATATAGTAGTAGCCGGCGTTGCGGGTCATCTTCAGGCCGTTCGCGACGGAATCACCTTCGCCGACGAAGTCGATAACCGCCTCGGCGCCGGTCCCTTGCGTCAAGGCCAGGACCGCCTCGACTTCGTTGCCATCGGCTTTGACTATATGATCGGCGCCGCAATCCCGGGCGAGGTTCAGGGCCAGTTCGGATCGGTCTACCGCGATGATCTCCGCCGCGCATAACGCTTGCAGGACCTGAATGCCTATATGGCCAAGCCCGCCCGCACCAATGGCCACTACGTAGTCGCCTGGGAGCAGATGGCGCGCCGCTTTCTTCGCCGCATGATAGGCGGTCAGCCCGGCGTCGGCATAAGGCGCAACATCCTTGGGCGCGAGGGTCTCTGGCAATTTGATTACGGCGCGATCGGACGTCTTCAATAACTCGGCATAACCGCCGTTGGAATCGATTCCCGGAAAGCCGCCGCCGGCATGCATATCATTACCGCGCCGGGCAGCGAGAACGTCACCCTTACTCAACAACGGATGACAAATGACCGGATCGCCGACTTTAACGATTTCGACCGAGCTGCCAATTGCTTCGACCCAGCCGGCGTTCTCATGTCCCATTATGTAGGGGAGGACGACCGAAACCCGATCGCGCCAGAGGCCTTCGATGACGTGCAAATCGGTTCTGCACACGCCGGCGCCGCCAACGCGCACTATAATATCGCCCGGGCTGACAATCTCAGGTTCCGGAACGTCCTGGTAGACGACGAGATCCGGCTGGCTGAGACTGGTGTCATAGGTGGTGAGGACGGCCGCTTTCATCAACAGTCTGCTCTATTGGAGTGTCGATTGATTCTTGCGCATGCGCTTGGTGTCAGGGGAGATATTGCGGCTGGAACTCGGTCGGCACCAGCACCGATTTCAGTGTAACCAGTTCCTGCTTGCCGTCGGCGTCCTGAAAGCGGAGCAGTCCGGCGATAAGCTGTTGCGGATCATGCAGCGGAATCAAACGCTCTTGTAGAAAGACCTCATTAGTCATCTTGAGCGTGATGTTCTGCGAATCGCCCGGTGCGATCGCGCGGTCGGGTTCGACCATGAGGTGACCCACATAGTCACTCGGACCGGCAGACGCCAGCTCCTCTTGCCCGCCATTGACGAAGGTGGTCATCGCCATGATGTACTGCTTAAGCTTGATCGGACTGGCGCTATTGTTTTTCACATCGAACTTAATCACGAGGGTGTCGGTCTTTTCGTCAAAAGTGGCGCCCTCGGGATGAACCGCGACCCGGCCGGCGCCGGGCGAAATAGTATCTGGCGCAAAGCGAACGGTCTGTTGCGGCAATCGCACGGGATATTTCACCGCCATATAAACCCAGCCGACTATTAACATCAATATGGTAATGGCTGCGAGCAGAGTCATCCACATTTCGTCGCGCGCAGTGATTAGTCCGATATCGGGTGCAGCGTCATTGATGGGCAGTTGTATGGTAACGGCGAGGCGCGTAACCGTGCGCTTGGGGACGGTCCAATACAGCATCCAGATGACGCCGATGATAAATCCCGCGAGAGACCACCACCATACAAAGGCGCCGCCGAAGTGTTCGAGATCGACGGTTTTGCCATTGAGCAGGGTGACATCGAGCTTGAAAGGCTGTGCACTGGGGTTGACAGTCACCCATTCTCCAGGACCGAGCAGCGTACCGGTACCCTGAATAGCTATTCCCGGATGGACATGCCAATGACCTGGGTTGCGCGCGGTCATAACCATTTTGTAGTCATAGATTCCGCCCTTATCGACAAAGATTGAACCGGGATCAGGCTCGCCGTTGACGAACCGTTCGGTAAGAACGAAGCAGGGTCCGGGGACTACCGGAGTTACATATGCAGTCTGGGGCGGATCGAGTGTATAGGGCCAGGTTTCGAGTATTTTTACCGTACCGGTAATAGTCACCGGCTCACCCACCTTCACTGCGGTCGGGGTTATATGGACGTTATAGAATGCGACCGTGAGATCCTTCAGGAATGGTTCGTCGGCAGCCTCGCCATGAGCCAGCGCGCGAGTTGCATAAGATGATATGAGGATAACTGCAAACGAGAGTACCACCGCAAGCCGCATTCGCATTCCACACTCCTCCCTTCGAACGCCGGCGCGATGAGGTGTCCGGCCCCTAACTAGGTCTCGGGATTCGACTACTTAGCTGCCCGGCGCGCGCGATCGATCCGATGAACGTTGCGGCCTTGCCGCGACGGCCACAGCACCACCGTCCAGTAACAGGCGATGCCGAGAACAGTTGAGATGATCACCGGCGGGCCAAGTTCATCGGGGCCGGCAATCCCCCCGTGCGCGTTAGCGACGGATGCCGCGATGGCAATCCACGACGCGGCGATTATTCCACTTCGAGCCAGCGTGCTTCTCATAGTCATAGTATTACTCGCAATGCCACATTTAGATGGTCTTTATATAACGTCCGATCGGCCACACAGCGAGGAACCTTCCAATCCCCTGCCCGATCCAATAGCCAATCATCGCCATGGTTCCACCGAACAGCAGCGAAACGTACTGAGTTTCGCCGAGGAAACTCCGTAAGGCGCCGCGCTCGATGTGCCGGAGATATTCAGGAGTCTGGGAGCGGATGTAAGCGATGCCCTGCACGTCGGATACGGTGAGTATGTGGTGCATGAACTGGACCGGCTGCAAGAACGGAGCGAGCGGAATATAATTGAATGACCACACCAAGATGGCCCAGATCGGGCCGCCGATAACGGACGTGACGACGAAGCTGCGCGTCTTCATCAATAGCCAGTCGAGGATGATAGCAGCGGGCACGGTCGAGACCGGCCAGACGAAATTTATCGGATAGGTTTCGGCAACATGGAATTGGAAGTAGCGGCCGATCCAGGTCGCCAAGAAAAGGCAGACGCAGGTATAGGTTGCGCCGGTGGGAAAGCGCCAGGCTACCCACTGGATCCATTGTAGCGCCGAAGGGATTATGATGGTGGCGAAGGCCGTAACCACGGGCCACCATTGAGGGTCCTTCCAATCGGTCCAGAAATCCCAGTCGCCGGCGAACAGCAACTTGGTAATGTCGGCAGCGCCCGCGACGACAAAAATTGCAGTAATCCAGAACACCGCATCCCAGGTGCGGTCGATGAAGATGTATTTCGCGTTCAGGAGCTCGCGAAGTTCGAGCCTGCGCTGCTTTTCGGCAGGAGTCATCGAAGCGGATATCGACGCCATGCTTTCCCCTTACGTTACAATCGGGTCGTTCGACGAATGAGTAAGCGCAAACCCAGCCTTTCAACCGTTCCTACTGGAAGGAAGGAATGATAGCGGAGGGTCTCAATACAATACTAGCGGCCGGCTGCGGCAGTATGCTCCACGGGCATTTCCTCGGCGCTGCGAGCTGCCTTTTCGATCTGGAAGAGCCGCAGAATGGTTTCGCCCCACACCGCGAACATTCCGCTCGCCAGCCATCCATAAGCCACGAACGGCCAGTGAAATGGGACTGCGAAAAACTCCTCCGACATCCATAGGCTATGGCCCCACTCGTTGAATGCGACTTGCATGAACTCGAGCACGGCTGCGGATATCAGCAGAAAGAATGACCAGGGGAAGCCCTTTTCGGGAGCGTAAACGGCTGGGATTCTAAAGCGGCCCCAGAGGTAGGCACCCAGCGCCAGGACTATTGAAAGCGGGAAGAAGAAGTAGAACATCGGGATGTGCGTCGGCGTCAGGGCGGTATCGCGCACCATCGTCTGATGCCAGGCGCCATCCCAGTTCGGCCAGAAGCTCGCTTCGATGTAGAGGGACAGGCTAGTGGCGCCGATGATGCCCCAGAGCACCGCAATACGGCGGACTTCCTCGGCGGGGGGGATTTCTTCGCGATCCAGTGGCAGGCCGGTCCTGACTAGCCATCCGAACCATATACCGGCAAAGATGCCGACGGTGAGCAATTCGCCCCAGAACAGCGTGCGGTAATACAAAGTGAAAGCGTGGGTGGCCGAATTCAATCCGACCGTAAACGCATATTTATAATCCCACACCCACAGAAAGAGATTTGCCGCCAGCAATACAGCGCAAGACCAGAAAAGCGTTCGCCACGCACTATGCCAATCCGTAGGGCCCCAATTGGCCCGAGCCCCAGCCCGTCCTTGCGTCGAGTCCATTACTAGTGACCCCCTATCCTAAAGCATCAGGGAACTGTTGGGTTTTATACCCGATCTGCGCTTATCGTCAATGCTACGACTCCTAGTAGGGATCATCGACAGCCTTCAGGTCAAGCGCTGAGATGAGCGATCAGCGATCAAAATACGAAAACCGAACTTATAATAGCGATTTTTACTATTCCGGACGCTAGCAGTATCATCCTTCGATCAATATCGGAATCGCGGTGACGCTACCGGATCATGCAACCTACGCCGCCCTTTGACTTATACCTACCGAATCATGCGGCCCGTGCCGCAGCTTTGCCCGGTGTTAGCTGACACTCGATGAATCTTCCGTCCTTCATGATGACGTCCAGGTTGGCGCGGTCCTGCAAGAGCGTAATGTCTTTCGACGGGTCGCCATTGACGATGAGCAAGTCGGCGAGCTTGCCGGCCTCGATGGTGCCGAGTTCGTCCTTCATGCCGAGCAATTCGGCGCCGTTGCGGGTCGCCCAGCCGATCACTTCGAGTGCCGGGATACCAGCACCGTTGACATAAGCTTCGAGTTCCTTGGCGTAGTCACCATGGGGCATCGCGGAGGTCCCGAAATCGTCGCCGATGAGGAACTTGACGCCGGCGGCATGGGCCTTGGGCAGAATCCGGTACGAATGCTCGAGCCCACGCTCCATCTCGTCGACTCCGGGAAACGCGGCCTTACCGGTGCGCCGTTTCTGCTCGACCATGAGGTAGGGAAAATAGAGGCTTGGCGTGACAAAGGTGCTTTGTTCGACGAGGCGCTCGATGCATTCGTCGTCGAGCTGGTCGCAATGGTCGATGACGTCGAGCTTGGCGTCGAGTCCGGCGAGGATGCCGCGCTTGGAGATGATATGCCCGCGGATTTTCTTGCCGCGTTCGTGCGCCGCATCGGCGGCGGATTTCATCTCTTCGAGCGTGATCGTCATCACGTCGGCGGGCCAGGCAAGCCCGTGGCCACCGGTGGGATAAAGCTTGATAATATCGACGCCCTGCTTGATTTCGTCGCGCACGGCCTTGCGGAACTCGTCGGGACCATCGCAGATGAGAGCGAGGCCTTCCATTTGGAGCTTCCACCAGCTCGGATGAAAATCAACTGAATCACCAGTAGTAACGACGTCGCGTCCGCAGGCCATGAAGCGGGGCCCTGGGATGAGCCCCTGGTTGATCGCACGCTTCAGCGTCACGTCGATATTGTGCAGCGTGCCCGCACCGACCGCGCCGGTGAAGCCGGAGCGCAATAGCAACTCGGCATTCTTCGCGGCGATCAAAGTGAGCATCGTCGGCGGATGCTTCATATCGAGGTCGAAGAGGGTGTCGATATTGTCGTAAGCGACATGATAGTGGCACTGGACCATTCCCGGCATCAGCGAGCGGCCGGCGAGATCATAGACCACATCGTTCGCGGACGGCTTCGGCGCATCGCCATTGGTGGCGACTGCAGTGATGCGCTGGTCTTCGACAACGACCGTCGCATTCTTCTTTGGTGCATGAAGGCCGTCGATCAGATTTGCGCGGCGGAAGAAAATCCGTCCCATGGCAGTTACCTCCCAGCTCGGTGGGCATCCCAAAATAATACTGGCTCCAGTAAGTGTTTATCCGGCAAGGCGCCGGCAAATGTCAAACAATCGGACCTCCTCGGCCTCACTCCGGTCTCTCCCGGCGCAGAAACTAATCCCGAACCCTTCTCAAATCGGGTTAGAGAGGTAGGGAAGGTGGCTGCGGAGCGCAAAACTATAAGTTTTCGGACACTGAAACCTCACGAGGTTGCAAGCGGCCCAACAGTCTTGACCTGACTTTTAGGACTGAGCAGCCCAACAGTCTTGACCCGATTTTTAGGACTGTACTTCCCTTTTGTTTAGGATGCGGCCTTTTTCA
>Ga0182024_10001736_pt1 | contig 55300 bp, 71 predicted proteins | sample P32metaG_FD_120480 | JGI IMG/M metagenome (GOLD analysis project Ga0182024, IMG submission 120480) | Permafrost microbial communities from Stordalen Mire, Sweden - P3-2 metaG (Illumina Assembly) | ecosystem: Environmental > Terrestrial > Soil > Wetlands > Permafrost | place: Sweden: Stordalen...
CTTATCTCGGCACACGCTGATACTCTATTATCCCTTCGTTTAACAGATAGGGACGAGTTGGAAGTTAGCGACGTTGTTGAAATGACAGCTGCTACGATAGCAATCCGTGATGACAAAGGCTGCCGCTTCACAATCGACGCATGCTTTGGCAAGATGTTAATGGCAGAGAGATTCGTCTCTCCGACCGTTGGTGGCATACCTCTTAATCCTGGAGCGTTAGCATACGCGAAGGGAGAATCGTTTACCGGAACCGGAGGTACACCTTAATGGCAACGTTATTAGCCGTATGGACAAAAGCAAAAGAGTATACTACGCACTTCGTTATATCTGCAGCTATCCTTCTAGGGCTTGTTGGATTCGCTTCGCACCTAGAGACCGTACGACAACTTAATGAGCAGATCTACGCAATCAGTCACGCCAATAGTGCGCTGGTAGTATCTACTCCTCCTAAGAAGTCGGTCATCGATCATATCATCAATAAGAAGGTTTTACCGCCTGCACCGGTTCCTACTGATACAATCGGTTCTGTCGTAGAGATTGTTCAGAAGAGTACCGCATGTCCTCCTGTTGTAATCACCGTTCTAAAGAATGGTAATGTCGTAAGTAATAACCCTAGTATCACGCAGATCATCTCAGAGAACTACCAAGACACTTTTACTGGGACTGATCTCATGTTACGTGGCGCCGGTCTTGTCTACGCCGGTGAGAAAGGTTATAAAGTTAGCGGTGATTACGCTCTCCAAGCAAGCTATTGGAGAGTATGGCGTCTGTACCCCGACGTCACAGTCGCAGGGCACTCTATCGGTGGAGGTATCTCGTATCACCACGAATGGGGTATATTCAAGAATACATACGGAGGCCTAGGCTATTCCTATCACTGGAATGAAGGCTATTGGGGCCCCTACGCCGCCGTATCAGTCAGATTTTAAATAAAAATTGAGAGGTAGTAAATGTTTGTGCCCGAAGGCTTTTCATTAGAGATTTTCACCAAGAGATATGCATTCACCGAGGAAGAGACGTGGCTAGAAGCTTGTGCTCGAGTCGCCCGACAAATCAGTGTCGCAGAGGCTCCTGAAAAACAGCGAATTTATCAAGATAAATTTTTCGAAATTTTAACGAATAATTTATTTGTTCCTGGCGGAAGAATTTGGTACAACTCCGGTAGAGTTAATCCCCAACTGCTTAATTGCTTCGTTTTGGATCCCAATAAGGATTCTCGCGAGGGCTGGGCTCGTTCTGCTTATAACATGATCGTTACCTCGATGACCGGTGGCGGTTGTGGAGACGACTTCTCTGACGTCCGTCCACGTGGTGCGGCCATTACAGGACAGAAGGGAGAAGCCCCTGGTGCCGTAGAGCTAATGAGACTGATTGATAGCTGCGCTAAGCCTGTTAAAGCTGGCGGCCAGCGTCGCGTTGCTTTGATGTTTAGTCTCGACTTAGATCATCCAGACGTAGAAGAGTTCTTAAACGCTAAGTTAACGAAGGGAGAGCTCTCTCATGCTAATGTATCTGTAAGAAGTAAGCGCACCAAAGAGTTCATCAAAGCGGTTAAGAACGATGATATGTGGGAGCTTAGCTGGAAGGGTAAGTTCAAGAAGGAAGTAAAGGCTAAAGCTTTATGGGAAACCATTGTTCAGAATGCTTACAACTCCGCGGAACCGGGCTTCCTAAACTGGGAACTTGTCGAAGCCGAGAGCAATATATGGTACATTGAGCCTCTTGTAACGACAAACCCCTGTGGGGAAATAGCCTTGTCGGCCCATGATTGCTGTTGTCTAGGGCATATGGTGCTTCCACGCTTCGTTAACAATGGAGAGGTGGACTGGCCATTGTTAGGTAATACTGTCAGAACTGCTGTCAGATTCCTCGATAATGTATTGACAGTTAACACTTATCCGCTCCCAGAGATGAAAGAGAAGTCGCACAATCTAAGAAGGATTGGATTGGGCACAACTGGCTTGGCAGATATGCTCGCTTTAATGGGACATCGTTATGGTTCTACGGCTGGAAATCAATTCGTCGACAAGCTCTTTAAGTTTATTTCTAAAGCAGCTTACGAAGCTTCTGTAATGTTGGCGGTTGAGAAGGGAGCATTTCCTCTTTGTGTTCCCGAAAAGCATATCGAGTCCGGTTTTATGAAGAGAATGCCTGAGAAGATTAGATCTCTAGTTTTAGAGCATGGTATTAGAAATTGCGCGATTTTGACACAAGCGCCAACAGGTACTGTGTCAATTCTGTCAGGTAACTGTTCTAGCGGCATCGAGCCTATGTTTGCCCCGGCTTATGAGCGCAGATATTGGGATAAGTCCGTTAGAAAGACCGAATTAGTATTTCACCCTCTTTTTGAGAAGTTTATGCAAGAGGGAAAGGACGTTAGTCACTTTGTCGGGTCACATGATCTCTCGGTCCGCGATCACATGGAAGTTCAGAAGATTGTCCAGAAGTATACCGACAATGCTGTAAGCAAGACTATCAATATCCCAGAGGATTATCCTATGGAAGATGTCGCCAAGCTATGGATGGAGTTCTTACCTCACCTTAAGGGGACGACATTCTATAGAGAGAATACTCGTGGCTTCGTTAAAGAAGATGGTACAGTTGAAGAGCCGCCGCTTAAAGCGATTCCTTTAAAGGAAGCAAAAGCGCGATTTAAAGAGGCTCACACAATAAATACTATTGAGACAGATTGCTCAAAAGGAATATGCTCTATTTAACCGGTCAGAATTAAAAGAAATCAGTGTAAAAGTCTTTGTACCGCTTGCTTTCTGTTTAGCAATATGTTATAATAGTTAAGTAGTAAAGAAAAACCAAAGGCGACTCTTTGAAAGAGAGTCGGCGCGAAAGGGAGAATAGAATGGAAGACACAGCTATTGCCGTTGCCCCAAAAGCTCACCGCCAGAGACTTGCGGATTTGAATGATACGGTATTACCGATCTTTCACGCCCGGGAAGCTCTCCAACTTCAGTTATCTACTGAAACAGATCCTGTCCTAGCTGATTCTCTTAAAGAGAATATTCTCACGCTGAGGAATCAGATAGTTGACACAGTTATTTCGACCATGCCAGACTTTCTGGATGCGATCGTTTATAGCTGGAATAATTCATTCTCGTACGATGAGGCTCACTCATACGTGCTTGAGAATCTGTTAGAATCCGTCCAAAGATATACAACGACGAAGAAGCCCTTCTGTCGTTTTACTTCTTTCTTCTGGATGTATAACAAAAACCTCCTACGCAATAAACTAAAGAAGACTCGCGCTGCAAAGCGTGATCAAAGGAAGACTCATTCTCTGGACACTTTAATTTCGTCTTGGGGCGAAGAGGATGACGCTACCCGTTACGATACTTTCGGTGTTGATGAGAATGTTTTTGAAGCGTACTCTGATAGAGCTGTCTTGAAAACTCTATATGATAACGGTACAGAGAAACAGAAACAAATTCTGGATAGACTATACGTGGGACATTCCCAAAGCGATATCGCAAAAGAGCTTGGAGTAACAGGAACAAATATCAATACTGTTATTCGCAGACTCCGTAAGGATCTAGAGAAAATGATGTAAGATGTTTCATAGGAGATTATAATATGACAATGTTTTTACTAGGTGGTGCTTCCGCTCTTGCTCTCGCAGGTCTTTTGTATTGGGCGTGGACTGAAACAGAGACTACCGTCGAAGCAGATTTTCTCGCAGACGAAGCCGCTCTTAAGGCATACCTCGCTAGCCTGGAAGCTGAGCTATCCGCGAAGTATGACGCGATTAGCACCCAGCTGAAAACGGAAGCAGATGAGTTAGCAGTCAAGGGTCTTACCGGAGCTGCCTCAGGACTTACAGAAGTCCTCGCTGCAATTCAAGCGGAATTAGCAAAGCTAAGCTAAAATGGCATTACTTAATGTTCAAGTCTTAACGCTAGCGACAGCTACGCAACCCGTCCAAGAAACATTTACGATGGGTGCTGTCGCACCCTTCACGTTCACAACCTCATCGCTACCCGTTGTTATCCCTGGAGTACTTACTACGCAAACAGGGACAGTAGCTGTTGTTAACGGCTCTGCAGTGGTAATAGGTACGGGGACAACCTTCTCTGCACTAACGATAGGCAGTCAAGTTCAATTCCCTAGCCAGCCAGGCGGAGTATATCATATACAGTCAATAGCGAGCGACACCTCTTTAACGCTAACGACATCCTATACAGGTACAGCGAACCCCTCAACACAGTTGTTGTTACAGTACGTCTACGTCTCTACTGCTCCTGTAGGCTTCCAGTATACCGCTAACTTCGCAACGGGACTTCTCACCTTCCCTGCTACATCCGCTAACATAACCTTTGTAGTCGCCTACAACGCGACGTTCTACACTCCTACGGTAGGAGCGGCGAGCGCCCTCATAGAGATGTGGGGCGGCGGAGGACAAGGTGGATATGCTCTAGGCGGTCTCCCTATCACCTATTCAGTAGGTTCAGGAGGAGGTTCAGGCGGCTACGCTAGCTACTTCTTACCTTCTCTAGCGGGTCCGTATCAGATAGGTATAGGAACTGGTGGAGGCACCGCTGTACTTGGTTCTTCTCTCAACGGCGGCAACACCTTCTTTAACACCGGCTCTCTAATTATAACGGCGTATGGCGGTCTACAGGGTAACACAATACAAGTAGGCGCATCAGTCCCTCAGATAACCTTAGGGGGCCTCGGCGGAGTAATTTCAACGAACGGTATATACAACGGCGCAGGCAACGCGGGAGAAGAAGGACTGATCCTATCTGGATCCTTTATAAAGGGAGGAGCTGGTGGCGCGACCGCTTTAGGTGGCGCAGGTGCCTCTCTAGGGATAACTGGAACAGGGAATGGCAATAACGCCATAGCTAATACTGGATCAGGCGGCGGCGGTGGCATCAACACAAATATTACAAGTCTTGCATTAGGTGGGTTAGGCTCAGCTGGTGTGATGATCGTTTCAGAGTATCAGTAAATAAAACAGTAGGAGTAATAGCAATGCGCGGAAAAGTGAAGTGGTTCAATAATCAGAAGGGGTTTGGATTCATCACCCCCGAAGATGGTAGTAAGGATGTCTTCGTACATCACACCTCCATCAAGATGGAAGGATACAAGACTCTCGCTGAGAAGCAGGACGTTGAGTATGACCTTGAGCAGTCAGACAAGGGGCCTCGTGCGGTTAACGTACGCACCCTTGTAGCTGTAGCGGCTCGTTAATAATCAGGAGCCTAGGTGTAAAAGCCTAGGCTCCTACTTATGAATATTTTAGAATTAGTCGAAAAGTACGGTCTTGAAGTTACAAAGCAGGGCAATCTATACGTAACTTACTGCCCTTTCCACAAAGATGAACACAGACCTAACTTTACCATCTACGAAGAAACCGATAGCTACTACTGCTACACGTGCAGTAAAGGTGGTGACGCGATCGATTTCTTTGCACGCATGGAGAAGATTCCTTACGCCCAAGCGCAGCATCGTCTATATAGCGACCTTTCTTCATTACGAGATAAGATCAATAAGGTCAAGACACCTAAGTCGTATAACGATGTCGTCAATCTCCAAGCGAGTAAGCTTCTACGTTCGGCTGCTTATTCTCAACCTAGTAGATTGGGTGAAATAATGAAGGTGATGATGCACGTAGATGATACGTTAGTTCGCGATATAACGCAAGACGAAGCTATTAATTTGATCTCTGAGGTAAGCTCCCGATTAAACGCTATAGCTCAAAGTGTATAAGATATGAGTAGCACAAATAAACGATAAGGATCATTAAATGAAAACAATCTTAATTTACAGTGGTGGGCTAGACTCTACAGCGCTTCTATATCAGTTGAAGGCAGAAGGCCGTGAAGTAAAGACGTTGTCCATCAATTATGGGCAGAAGCACATCAAGGAGCTTACCGCAGCGAAGTATATCACCTCGAATCTAGATGTAGAGCATCGGATCGTAGATCTTTCCAGTCTCCGACCCCTCCTAGGAGGTAGTTCTCAGACAGACGATGCTGTAGCCGTTCCTGATGGCCATTACGCTGAAGAGGTTATGAAGAAGACTATCGTTTCGAACAGAAACATGTTAATGCTCGCAGTCGCAGGGGCGTGGGCAATCTCTTCGAGATACGATACTATCGCGTACGCGGCGCATGCCGGCGACCATGCAATCTACCCAGATTGCAGAGAAGAGTTCGTTAGACCGCTTAACGAAGCGATGCAGAACGCCGACTGGCATAAGGTTTCGATCGAAAGACCCTTTATCAATACAACGAAGGCCGGTATCGTTAAGGTCGGCAGTAAGTTGAGCGTACCCTTCGCACAGACGTGGAGTTGTTATAAGGGCGGGGATAAGCATTGCGGAACATGTGGAACTTGTTACGAGAGACGTGAAGCGTTCATCGAAGCAGGTGTTAAGGATCCGACTCCATATCTAGACGCAACGACTACATTCTCCGTGCCAGCGTAATATGAAACATATTTATGTAGTAGAGTATGGAGATGGGACTGATTGTATGTTTGTCAAATCAGATCATATCCGCAAGGTACGTTCTTATGTTAAAGCGCACCTACTTAAAATAGAGGGGATGTCTACCGCAGATCTAGAAGACATACTATCAGATACGTTCATTGGAAGAATTAAAGTCGAAGAGGTTTAATCATGAAAGCTACAATCACTAAGAGTTATTCACGTAAGTTAAGCGCAGGAGCACCTCACTATACTTCCGAAGAATTTTCAACTCGCTTAGAAAAGGAAGTAGAGTATACTACGAAAGAGGAGTTTCTTTCGGAGACAGACAAGATCGCCGCGCAAGTTAAGTCTCTTACCCTGCGTGACCTTGAGAAGTACTCGGAAGTTATTAAGCTTTCAAAGCCGAATAACCCTGTACAAGTAGAGGACAGAGCCTAATGATTCCTTACGAAAAGTATTCGGAGCTGCGGAAAGAGATGTCGACTATCCGGATTGATCTCGATAGTGACCCCGCATCAACGGGTATCGGCCAATTAAATTCGAAGATTGCAGAAGTGCATGCTTTGAAAGACAGAGTAGCTTCTATTATGGCGGAAGCTATCGCTAACGTATCTGAACGTAGTCGTACGCATCAAGAAGCGAAGATGCTATACGAAGCTAAGTTTGACGCTATCCTTAATAGTGATAGGCTCGTTCAGGAGCTGAAGTCCGAGGGGTTACGCCGAGCTGCTTGTAACGCAAAGCTCCCTGATGAGTATGCGCGTGTTAACGCGACAGAAATTGATCTCAACGATGCAGAGAGTTTCCAGAAGTTAGTACAGGCTAAGTATAACCTACTCGATAGCGCCAATACTAACATCTCTAGACAGATCTCCGTTATTCAGTTACAAGTTGATATCGGTGATATCAACAGAGCAGCAGCAAGTCCTTTCCGTGAGCGTACAGTGGGGATTCGCCGATCTACGCCGATTGACGAAACAGCATAATGCCAAGAATAGGTCTGCGGGCTTTAGGGGTTAACTTAGACTCTATTAAAGATATGACTATCAAGGAAGTATATGGTTCTGGTATAGTATCTGTTCCGGAATGTAACAAACGATTCTGGAAGCTCATAAAAGAAAAGAATCTAAAAGTAAAGCTACAAGTTACTAGTAATAAAAAGTCGCAGGCTGTGTAAAATTAATCATAGAGAAAATCTAGGAGGTAGTAAAGAGTATGGGATTTAAAATTCAGAAGACGAAGGGTGTAGAAGATGGAGTGTATGACGCAGTATTGTCAGACATTCAGAGTGCGAAGGGCGCGTTCGGTCCTTGCCTGAAGTTCTTCTTCCGCATCAATGGCGGCGCAAATGACGGTACCGAAGTATCAATGATTCGCCCGGCGAAGCTCGTCCCAGGCAATAAGCTAGACAAGACGCTACAGAGTCTAGGTATCGATACATCTGCCGTCGAAGACGAATTAGATGTAGACGTTCTCTTGAATAAGAACGTTCAAGTTACTGTCGAGTCAAAGACTAGTGAGAAGGGTAAGGTGTTCGCTAACGTTACGGAAGTCCGCATTAGCAAGGCGAACAAGACGTCGTCAGCCCCAAAGGCTGCGGCTCCTGCACCAATCCGCGAAGTTGCTGTAGACGACGTACCCTTTTAATAGGGATTCAAAACAGAGACGGCGGGAGCGCTCCCGCCGTCTCATATTGATTTATGGAGACAAACGTGGCTGAGAGACAATCGCTAAAGGCAGCTTTAGCTAGCATTGAGAAGGATTTGGGTACATCCGTTCAGATGTTAGGCGAGATGGCACCTTTGCAGGTAGAGGCGATCCGCTCTGGATCGTTTCTATTGGACGCGGCGATTGGTGTAGGTGGTTATCCTCGCGGTCGCATCGTTGAGATCTTTGGTGCCCCGTCAGGCGGCAAGACGACCATGAGTCTACTTGCTATCGCTCAGGCACAGAAGGCCGGCGGCCGTGCCGCTTTCATCGACGTAGAACACGCGTTCAGTGTTGAGTATGCTCAGAGCATGGGCATTGATACCGATACGCTTTATTTCGTTCAGCCGGATTTCGGCGAGCAGGCGCTAGAGATTCTAGAGAGACTTACCGCGACAAATGAGTACGACATCATCGTTCTAGACTCTACAGCTGCGCTACTTCCTAAGGCGGAGATGGAAGAAGAAGTAGGTAAGCAGTTCATGGCGCTACAGGCTCGTATGCTTAGTCAGGCGATGAGAAAGTTAACTCCTGTTGTTGGTAAGACAAAGACAGTTGTTATCTTCATCAACCAGACAAGACAGAACGTAGGCGTTATGTATGGCAACCCTACGACAACGCCTGGCGGAGAAGCATTGAAGTTCTATAGTTCCGTACGTCTTAATGTTCGCAGAACTGGTGGATCAGATATCAAGGACGGTAAAGATATCCTAGGTCATCGAATTAATATTACGTGCGTCAAGAATAAGGTAGCTCCTCCGCTGAAGTCAGCAGAGCTTACCTTCGTATATGGTAAGGGAATTGATACTGTCTTAGATATGCTAGAGTACGCAACAGACAAGGGCATCCTAACAGTAACAGGCCACACCTATACACTTGGTACAAACAAATGGGTGGGACGTGATAACGCAATTAAAGCTATTCAAGAAGATCCATTGTTAACACAACAGGTAGAGGAGCTGTTACTGGCCGCTACTTCCCCTAAGGCTTAAGCTGTACGTTGCTACCTCCACGGCGTCACGACTTAATCCATCGTGACGCCGTTTTGTATTAAGGGATTAGGAGATATGTATGTCATCAGGTGATTGGGCTTCCATGTATCAAAATCAATATCAGGGTATTGAAAATTCAATAACCCTTCAGACTTCTTCGAACGGAAGTATTACCCTAGGAGCTGCTTCTAGTAATAACGTTGTCTTTCAAACGACGAATAGTTACTGGCCTCAGAACTACCAGCCAACTTACACAGATGGCCTGGGTGGATTATACCAACAACAGCCGCAGTACTACGGCGGCAATCCAAACATTGTCCCTGTTACGATAGAGCCAGATAAGCTGAAGAGTAAGTGGTCGCCCGAGACAGGACCACATGATCATCAAATTGAATGTCGCCTTACCGTAGAGAATGTAAGAGTGTATGCTGAATACTTCTGCTATCATTGTAATGAAGTCGTGCATCGTAAGGTGATTTCAAAGTTGCCAAAGAGTATTATGAATAAGAAGTGCTTGCCTAGATTAGTTAAGGGAGTTTAAAAATGTCCGAACAGATTGCCGAAGTAACGCCCGTAGCCACAAGTAAGTATCCTGTAGAGCAGGAAACAACGACTACACCCGTTACTACTACAGAAAAACAGATGTTAATATCTGAGATCTACCCATGTTCTCAGGGAGAGGGACCACTAACTGGTACCCCTTCGATTCTTATCAGGACTTCTACGTGCAATCTTCGTTGCCGTTGGACAGATCCCAAGACGGGTAGTCGCAACATTTGTGACACTCCTTTTACGAGTTGGAACCCGGATTTAAACAATCCAATGACTACACAGGAGATTTATGACAAAACAATCCTACTTGCCACCAAAAAAGACGACGGAACCGATAGAAAAGGACCCATCACTCATGCGATTGTCAGTGGCGGCGAGCCTACTCTATGGGGAACGGATCTGGCAGATCTATCGCTAGGACTTCTAGTGTCAGGGTTTCATATTACCATTGAGACTAACGGCACCAAGTATGTCGAGATCAACTCTAAGCAGAAGAGGAAGGGAGGCGCACCGTTAGATCTGACAGGAAACATCTTATTCTCGATCTCCCCGAAGTTAGCATCCTCTACGCCGTTTGGCTCAGCTTACGAGAAGGAACACAACAAGTTGCGCATTAATTACGTAGTTTTAGATGCGCTTCTAAAGAGATATCCTTCTTATCTTAAGTTCGTGGTAACTGGACCAGATGACCTTAAAGAGATCCTTGAAATCCAGAAGGAGCTTAAGCTTCCCTCACAGCGCGTCTTCTTAATGCCAGAAGGTATTACTAGAGATGAGATCCTTGAACACGGTCCTGCAATTAACGACCTTTGCATGGAGTACGGATTCCGTTACTCTCCTAGAGAGCACGTGATCCTTTACAATAACAAACGGAAGACCTAATGTCTAGGTGGTGGCCTAAGCCCGTAGAGCAGTTGCTGTGTTGCTTGGTCACTCCGAATTATACGTGTGGGATCTGCAAGTATAGACTATGTTATGAATGCTACCACACTTATTTAGCTGAGACAGATATCCGTGAATACATATTAGAAAATGTAACGATGTGCCCTGCCTGTGGAGAACTAGGATGATAGACTACGAAAAGATAAATAAGGAATATCGTAAAATTTATAAAGACCTAGATTCTGACACAGGCAGGGCTTCTCCTCTCCTAGTTCAAAATAAGATACCCGTAGCAGAAGGGTTGCCTTTACATATTCGTTGTTTCTTAATGCACAGAATGCTGTACCAGACTAATCTAGAGACAACGATCACGATGGATCCTAACAAATTCGTGTGTACAGTATCTTATTATGATCGTTACGAAATGCCTTTAATCGGTCGTCAAATTACTATCAGCTTTGCTGAGATGGCAGATCTGTGGACGATATCTGGTATTAAGAATGCGGAGACAGTCTCCAGTGGCGATATCAATACGACTCTCCCCCTGCTACTAGAAGGGTATTTATTAAAGCTAGGGTACGCTATGCAGCCAGTAGTTATCAAGAAGAAGGGTATCTTAGAAATACTATGGCAATTGATTAGACGCTAATGATCCATCTTAAAGAACTAGTAGTCAACGACTTCCAAACACACGTTAATACTAAGATAGAGCTGCACCCTAACTTCAATGTTATAGTGGGTTCTACGCGCTCGGGTAAGAGTAGTATTGTTCGTGCGCTAGACTTCTTGTTATATAATAACTGGTACGAAGACTATCATCGCTTTGACGCTGTACGTCCAGCCGAGATCATAGCTAAGCTATCAACTGGCAAGACAGTTATTCGCCAGAAGAGTCTGAAGGTAAATAAGATCTTAATCCTAGAGGGAAAAGATACGCAACGCTTTGAGGCTTTTGGCACTACTCTACCCTCAGAGGTCACTGCCGCTTTAGGCATTATCCCAATTGATATCGGGGTAAAAGATCCCCTATTCGCAAACATCGCTAACCAAGACGACCCTCTTTTCTTATTGTACTCTGCTGGTACGGATAGAACGAGAGTACTCAGTCGCTTATCAGGTCTGCATTGGATAGATTATGCTCTTAGGGACCTCTCCAAAGATCGCCGAACGAAGTCTACAGAGGTACAGTTTCTGCAGGAGACTAACGAACAGTTACTGGAGAAGCTTCGCGCCTTTAAGAATATAAAAGATTATCGCGACACATTAGCGACAGAACAAGAGAGACTAACGAGGGTAAAGAAGGTTTCGACCTTACTACAAAAGAGTCGTGTATTATTAAGTAGAACTGCGTCGTGGAAGAAAGATTATCAGATGGTCCAGAATTTGAAGACCATTAATTTTCCTGTTGAAGTAGCTCGTTTGGAAAAGCTAATTTATCTACAGTCAGACATTTTGCAGCCGCTACGAGATACCATTCGTAAGTTAGCTACAAATAATCTGTCGATTAACAACACGCAAACGTATCTACGAACGTTAGCAGAGACCAAAGCAAGCCTCGAAGCACAGATAGTTGAAGAGCTTACTAAGGTACCTACCTGCGAAGCATGCGGGCAAGAGATCCGACAACACGTTAAGGGAGCACATGAGTAAAAGAGGAAGACGTTATAATGACGAAGAAGAGACGTTTCCGCCGGTTACGTTTACACTAAAGACGTTAACGGTTCGTACTCCACGACAGAAACAGTATCTAGAAACGGTTAGTAAGTCAGAATTAACCTTCGCTATCGGCCCAGCAGGTACAGGTAAGACCTTTCTTGCCGTATCCTGTGCGCTCAAAGCATTGAAGGATAACGCAGTTAACCGAATAGTCATCACGCGCCCTATTGTAGAGGCTGGTGAGAAGCTAGGATTCCTGCCGGGAGATCTTCAGGAGAAGGTCAATCCTTACCTACGTCCTATCTTCGATTCCTTTATCGCTCTAGTAGGCCCGGATAAGTTTATGAACCTTTGGGATAACGGTACAATTGAAATTGCCCCGTTAGCATACATGCGCGGTAGAACGTTAGAACAGTCGTTTATTATTCTTGACGAAGCGCAGAATACAACTCAAGAGCAAATGAAGATGTTCTTAACTCGTATGGGAGCTGGATCTAAGATGATCATCACTGGCGATGTAACCCAGATCGATTTACCTCAGAAAGCTTTCTCTGGGCTAGTTCACGCCGATAAAGTATTGTCTAGCTTAGACTGTATTGGCTTTATACGTTTCAGTGATGAAGACGTTGTACGTCATCCTCTCGTGAAGAAAATTGTCGCAGCATACACAGCTGCAGGATAACTATGAGCAAGAAAACCGCATCAGTCATACCCAATCCATTACGCATAGGTAAGACTCTCGGTGTCTTTACTGTTGATAAGGATGGTCCTCAGATGCACATGAACTTAAAGGCCATCGAAGAAAAGGCTGAGAGAATATCTAAGGTAATCGGTAAGCAGTTGACATCAGAGGACGTTGCCCTGTTTACATTCCTACATGAGATGGCTCACTATCGTCAGTGGAAGGAAGGTAGAGTAACGACTAAGGACTTCAGAGACATCAAGTTCAAAGAGACAGCTAGAGCTAAGCAGCTTGAAGTTGACGCTGACGCTGACGCTGTTGAATTCATTAAGAAGACCGTCTTCAAAGATAAGTGGACTACTCGAACTCTGCGAGCCATGGTCGGCGCTGAGAAGACGCTCACGTTAGAACAAGCACGCGACTTAGGTATTATAAGTTAATGGCTAAGAGAAAATATAGCACCCAATCGGATCTTGCTACTTACCATGTCATTAAAATGAATGGTAAGAAGTTAAGTGGAGTACAGCGAATTAAAGTAGCTACAGGTCTAGATGACGACCTGCGTACTATAGTTACTTTAGAATTTGTTATCAAGGCAGGGAGCCTCAAAGCAGATGGTGAAGTAATTGAATTCGATATGTTATAAGGAGATCGTATGGCTAAGAAACTAAAAGGATCACTCGTACCTGAAGGTGTTGATTATACGACGTGGGTATGTACTGCGTCTGTAAAAGATCTAGTCGCCGAGATGAAGTATCAGAATGAGAAGTTGTCGAAGATACTCGAGATAAAACCAAAGAAGAAAAAGAAGAATGCTTAAAGCACTTGTAGTAGGAGATTGTCACTTCTGCGATTACGTTCCCGTTAAGAGGATTGACAACTTCTTAGAAGCTCAATTCATAAAGATTGAGAAGATTAAGAGCATCGCAGGTGAGCGTAACTGCGATGCGATTATTCTCTTGGGCGATGTATTTGATAAGGCCCGTCCAGAGATATGGCTCGTCAATAAAGTAATGGACCGCTTCCGTGATAGTCCCTGCGTAGTTATGTCGGTCACAGGCAACCACGACTTACAAGGCTGTCGCGATGGCGTCCCAGGGACTGCGCTTGGTAATATGTTCACAGCAGGAGTGTTCAAGAGAATGGATGGCGACTCCGAACTGCTAGGCATCCCTATTAGAACTATCAACCATACTCGAGAGCACAAGGCGTCATTATATGCGACGGACACACCTAGAATTATATTTACACATAACATGGTTACGCCTCAAGTCGCGCCTTTTGAACACGTCTTCGTCGACGATGTACTCGCGGCGGCTAAGGATTGCTTTATCTTCGCTGGTGATTTTCATCCACCGTTTGAGAAGCATGACAATGTAACTAAGTCGCATATTATAAATCCTGGCGTTTTAACTCGCACAAGTATTGCGGAAAAAGATATTGATCCAAGTGTAATATATTTTGAAGCAACACCTGAAGACCTTGTAGTATATCATGAGAAGATTTCTTTAGGATGTCCGAAGGGAGAATTGATCTTTGATATCGCTTCTCACGAAGCAACAAAGTCAGATGAATTGAATCTCAAGCAATTCATTGATAGTATCTCCCAGACGAAGTTTGAAAGTCAGGACATCGAGAAGTTAATTCAAGAAGTAGGAACGGCAAATAAAGTGCCAACCAATATAATTAAAGAAGCAACAAATCGAATAAAAGAGGCTAAAACCTTAGCCTAGGAGACAAGATGAACTTAGTAGTCGCCAACCTAAAGGCTCGTGTCGTTAGTACGTTAAGCAATCGCGGACCGCTTAAGTTTTCAAACTTAGCGCGCACCCTCCGCAGTCGTGATGAGAAGAGACTCGATAATGTTTTACAGGACCTTCGTCGCACGGGTCAGATTCATTTCATCAACCCTACAGCCGGATGGGATATCGGTAAGGGTAAAGTATATACGCCAATGCAGAGGAGTTTCTAGAATGAAGATTTCCAAAGACCTAAAGTTCGAAGCAGGCCATAGGCTTGCAGCGGGCTACCCCGGCAATTGCCAACACGCTCATGGTCACAGTTATGTCGTGACTGTCGAGATGGATTCTATAGGTACATTGAACAAGTATGGTTTCGTTAAGGACTTCAATGACTATAAGCTTCTAAAGGAATGGGTTGATAACAACTGGGATCACGCATTCTTAGTTGCTAAGGAAGATACGACGATGTTGGACTTCTTGATTGAGAATGATCAACGTCATTACGTCTTCGAGCGTAACCCTACGGCTGAGAACATCGCTGAGAAGCTATTCGCAGTCGCTACTGACTTACTCAACGATGACTTCTCAAAGGTAAGTAAGGTACTTGTTAAGGAGACAGCTTCGTCGGAAGCAGTCTACACAACTGCAGATCTACCTGCAACGGCGTACATGGCGTCATTACCGTAAATGAAGATAAACCAGTTACGAGATCAACTCGCTGATCTCAAGAAGAAGGAAGCCGTCGCTCAAAGCCGCGAACAGCTGCTTGACGAAGAGAAGCAGAAACTTCTTGCAGATATAGATGACTTGTATCGTATGGTTAGATTGCTAGGCGTAATCGCCCCGGAAGCGCTTACGCCTAGCAATCTATCTAACGTAGCTACATTACTTCAGCAGCACATAGATAAAGAGTTGACGCAAAGCAATCTACCTAAGGAGTTATTGTAATGCCCCCAAAGAACCCTCTCAAGACGATTAAGGAATACCGTGATAAAGGCTACGTCATAGAGGTCTCTATGGACTCCGTGCGCACGTCATACACGGTCAACATGTTCACCCCTAAGGACGTTAGAAAGTTCACCGTGCCTTTCAGTAAGGTACAGTTACATGATCTACACAATGCAGTAAGAGGGTTATGAAAGAAGACATCCTAGACGAAGTTAAGTCTCGTATAAAGCAGGGCTATAAGGGTGAACTACTCTATAACTATAGAGCAGGCGTGTACGAGATTACTACTTACAGACCTAACTCCGAGAACTCCGATCATAAGTTACACAAGATAGCGCGTGGACTATATGATCCTACCGAACTAATCGAAGCAGTATACGGGAAGCAATGACACTAGAGCAGTTTGAAAGAAGCGTTGCAATTGCAGAGAATAAGCTTCGCAATCTAGAAGGACAACAGGAAAGTCTCAATAACCAGTACAAAGAGAACCTGACGTCCATTAGAGATGCAGAGGTTCTTTCTGATGTCTTCTTGAAGGCATCTACCCTCCTACAGCTCGTATCCGAAGAGACTCGTGAGCGAAGTATCGGCAAGATCGAGTCTATCGTTACCCAGGCGATTCAAGAGGTATACGGTGACAAAGCCCTTAAGTTTAAGATTGTATTTGAAAATAAGCGAAGTGCTGTATCGGTTGAGTTCAAACTGTGGGATGAAAATCTCAAGCAATTTTTAAACATTGTCCGCTGTGAAGCCGGTGGTATCAAGAATATCATCGCAGCTATTCTACGCCTAGTAGTTATTGACCTCTACCATCCTAAGATAGAAGGACCCGTCATCCTAGATGAGATTGGCGTTCACATTAGCCAGGAGCATCGGGCTCGCTTTGGTAAGTTCTTACAGCAGTATAGTAAGTTAACCGGCCGACAGATCATTCTCGTCTCACACTTAGAGAAGGTAAACGAGTTCGCTGACAAGAAGATTCGTCTACGCCGAGTAGGAACTGACTGCGAGGTATCTTACGATGGCTAAGAAAAAGAAGAAGAAAGTACCTCTTCGTAAGTTATTAAGTCGCGCCCACAAGAAGGCGGACAAGGCATTCAGCATATACATTAGAACGGTTACTATAGGTAACTATTCTAAGTGCCCGCTATGTCAGCTAGAGCCTGTTCAGTGCTGCTTCCACTTCGTAAGACGCGGTCGCAAAATTTTACGTTGGGATCCTCGCAATGTGATTGGCGCATGTAACAAATGCAACTTTAAAGAGTATAGAGATCCTGACTTATCTCGCGCTTGGTATATACGACAGTTTGGTGTAGATCAATATTTATCTTTAGTAGACGAATCTAAACAGTCGTACCAGCCTACATTAGAAGACCTTCAGAAAATTATTGATATGTATACCGATAAGTTAAAGGGATTGTAAGTTGTAATATTGAATATGGAAAATAAACTTGATGCAAACTTCGTAAGGAAAGTAATGCGTTCCGTCGAGCCCGATATTAAGCCCGGCGAAACTGCTATTGAATATCTTAAGAGAACGGAAGCTAAGCGCGTCCATGATATGATTATGGCCGGCGAAGCTCCTAGAGACGGTCAGTACATCGAGCCAATTCCTAGCCCGACTCCCGCAGCTCCTGCTGCCCCGAAAGAAGTTGTCTTCTACGAAGGCTATAAGCTATCTCGCGACTTCCTTACATGCGTCGCTGTATGTATGATGAAGAATCCAGAAACTGCTGAGATACTTAGCGCATTCGGTTTCGACATTAAAGATTTAAACGGTAAGCCCGTTATCTTTACGAAACCTAAGAAGAAATCTAAAAAGAAGAAGTAAGGTAGGTTCCAATGCCGAATATAATTATAGATAGTCGTATCCCCGTTGTCGTATCACAGCTCTGCCCTGACTGTTGGAGAGAAGAGAAACAACAGAAGTGCAAGAAGTGTAATAGCACTGGCCTAGTTCACTACGAGATGAATCAAAATGGTAAGTAATGCTGGATGTATGAAGTGTGGCTTATGTGCTACACGTAAGAACATTGTTAATGGTACAGGCAATGCCTCTGCTAAGATTTTTATCATAGGGGAAGGCCCTGGCCTTAAAGAAGATGTCTACGGTCAACCGTTTGTCGGTCCCGCGGGAACACTTCTAAAGAGACTAATGCAGACAGCGGGTATCGATTACCGCGATGTATTCTTCTCTAGCGTCGTACGCTGTCTTCCTAAGGGAACCGGTGCTAAGGTAGTACGCGAGGCGTCTTATGAAGAGATTGAAGCTTGTGCCCCTTATCTTGAGCAGGAGATTGCAGAAGTTAAACCAGCAATCATTGTCCCTGCTGGTAACGCTGCCCTACGGTATATCATGGGCGCTAAGAACGTTAATATTACTAGCAAGCGCGGTCTAGAAACATGGTCTGAGAAGTACAAGTGTAAGATCATGCCTATCTTCCACCCTGCCGCTATCTTAAGAAATCCTAAGTACGAAAGCGTTACAGTACAAGACCTAGCGCGTATCAACACATCATCTACATCGAGCAGCATGTCTACTATAGGTATAGGCGCGTATGAAGTAGCTGATACCAAAGAGAAGCTTAACGAACTGTTCAAGCACTTAGAGTCGGAGCCCGAGATCGCTATCGACCTTGAGACGACTGGATTAGATTGGCAGAAGAGTCAGATCATTAGTCTTGGATTCTCTTGGAAGGAGAGAACAGGCTGGTGCTTACCTCTGCTTAAGTCGAAGCTAACGGAAGATGAAGAGATCAAGAACTTCTGGGACGATGCGACTTTCGTAAAGATTAGAGCGCGATTACAGAAAGCGTTAGCATTACCATCAAAGAAAATCTTCCACAACGGTAAGTTCGACTTGAAGCACCTGATCTATAACGGCTATCCTGTCGCGAACGTATGGTTCGACACGATGCTCGTCCACCACTTACTAGATGAGAATGCAGAAAACCTACACGGTCTTAAGGATTGTGCTTGGGTTTATACTGACATGGGTGGTTACGATAAGGAAGTATCAGAGTTCTTCGCAGTGAACAAGGCACTTAAGAAACAGTATATTATGTTGCCGTTTAATATATTAACCAAGTACAACGCTGCGGACGCAGATTGTACCTTCCGTTTGTTCAAGAAGTTCGAACCCATGCTTGAAGCACAGAAGCTAACGAGACTGTATCGCCAGGTCGTTAATCCAGCACAAGCTGTTCTATTACAAACGGAGCTAGTCGGAGTACAAGTTGATACGGACTATATCAAGCAGCTAGGTGTCGACTATACTAAGAAGAAGGCGGAGCTTCAAGAACAGTTATTCGCTAAGACAGGTACGTTTAATATCAACTCCGCTAAGGAGTTAAGAGCGGTCCTATTCGAGAAGTTCGACCTTAAGACGAAACGTACGACAAAGAAGGGAGCGCTATCAACCGATAAGGCTACCTTAACCGAGTTGGCAGAAACGTATTCTACGCACGCTGTCCCTAAGTTATTGTTGCAATATCGCGAGACTACGAAGATGTTGAGTACCTTTATCGAAGGATTAACCTTCTGGTTAGATGAGAAGGGGCGAATCCACTCGACATACAAGCTACATGGTACCGTAACAGGTCGCTTATCGTCGGCTGAACCCAACCTTCAGAACATCCCTCGCGACTCGACGATTAGAGGTATCTTCATTGCGAGAGAGGGTCATACACTGATCGAAGCCGACTATGGTCAGGCTGAGTTTAGATTCTGGGCGTTGTATTCTCAGGACCCACGAATGATCTCAGACATTGCATCTGGTCAAGACATTCACAGAATGACCGCTGCGTCTGCATTCGGTGTTCCTCTAGAGTCGGTTACTAAGAAGCAACGTCAGGACGCTAAGGCTATCGTGTTCGGTCTTATGTATGGTCGTAGCACTTGGTCAGTTGCGCAGCAGTTAGGTATCAGTGAAGATGAGGCTGAGAAGGTCGTACAGATCTTCTTCAGTAAGTATCCTGTCGCGAAGAGATGGTTAAAGGATACGGTTAACTTCGCCCGTACGAACGGTTACGTTAAGAATCACTTTGGTCGCTTACGCAGACTGCCTGGTATTAATAGTGGCGACGAGATGGTTAGATCAGAAGCCGAGCGTCAGGCAAAGAACAGCCCGATTCAATCAGGCGCCTCTGATATGTGTATGATCGCAGGAGCACGTATCAAGAGAGAGATGGAGAAGAGAGGATTCCATGGCGAACTAGTCTTAACAGTTCACGACTCTGTCATTTACGAAGTACCTGATGACGAAGTAGATGAATCTCTGAAGCTTATTAAAGAAGGAATTGAACGACCCATCGAAGGGATCAATGTACCTATGTTGGCTGAAATTAAAGTAGGACATCGCTGGGGAGCTCTTAAAGAAGTAAAGATATAGGAGAACATATGTCATTAAAAGCAAAAGCAAAGAAAGGAAAAGTTAAGTCGACGTTCGATGGAGTACAGACAGGCAATGTTAAGACACTCAGTTCAGCAGCTACGTTGACCGTTTATGAGTTAGGTAATCTCAATCATGGTATCTTTCCGACCGCTGAAGAGTTAGCTACATTCAAGAGCTTAATTGAAGAAATCAATCGCGGCGAAAAGAATGCAATCTTTATGCCTGAAGGTCTCGTGAGAGTTACGCAGTATCATCTGTAATATAAAGTATGATTAAGATAGGTTTTAAGAAGTTGCACCCTGACGCGATAGTTCCAAAGATGCAGAGAGAAGGTGACGCTGCCTTCGACATATATGCCGTAGAAGACGTTACGATCCCCTTAAAACATTACTCTCACGTTAGTTGCGGAATTGCATTAGAAATTCCTTCAGGATATAAAGTGATGATCAATGGTAGAAGTGGATTAGCTCTTAAGGGCATACAATGTCATGTAGGAACTGTCGACGAAAATTATAAAGGGAATATCGGTACCATTCTTTATAACTGGAATGATACTCCTTATAAAGTAACGAAAGGAGATAGAATTGGACAAATTTCGTTGCAGGCAGTAGTTCCTACGATATTCGAGGAAGTAGTAGAATTAACCTCTAGTGTTAGAGGCGATAAAGGTTTTGGATCATCTGGAAGATAAAATGGAGATAGTAATGAACACGGAGCAAGTTATGTCTAAAGACGCGAACCCTAGTGAACTAAAGGGTTATAACAAGTCTTCGCTGCCTGACATTCATGCAGTAGAAGATACTAGAGGCTTGGCCATCAATAGAGTTGGCATTGACGGAGTTGTATTCCCTCTTACCATCAAGAGGAAAGAAGGAGGTGCCATTGAAGCACTCGGTACATTTGACATGTATGGATCGTTAGACTCGGAGCTGAAGGGAACTAATATGAGTCGGTTCGCAGAGCTTCTATTAGACTTCGGGGCAGGTAGAGCGTTATCTGGTAATGACTTCCCAGATCTCTTACAGTCCCTATCAGATAGACTAGAGACTCCCGACGTATACGTTAAGACCTCGTTTAAGTTCTGGATGAACAAAACGACTCCAGTATCTAAGCGCGAGAGCCCAATGGCATATGATTGTGCCTTCATCGGACAGATGCAGGATAACAAGACCCGCTTCGTCGTCGAGGTCAATGTCCCTATCGCTACATATTGTCCTTGTAGCAAAGCTATGTGTGTAACTGATGCGGTTGCCGACGTAGGCAAGGGCGCGCACGCACAGCGCGGCTTAGTGACGCTTCAAGTACGCACAGATCCTATTAGTCCCGGAGCATGGTTAGAGGATCTCATTCGTATCTCTGAGACCTCCGGTTCCGCAGAGTTATACACTCTTCTAAAGAGACCAGACGAGAAGTTCGTAACGATCCAGGGGTACGAGAATCCTAAGTTCGTTGAAGATGTAGCTAGAGACGTTATGAGAAAGGTTCACAATCTCCCGGAAGCAAACTGGGCAAAGGTCCGTGTTCGTAACTTTGAAAGCATTCATCATCATAACGCAACTGCTTACATCAGTCAGAAGAAGATCGTAGGAAACTGGACTTCGCTTAACAGAGCATTCTACTAAAATGGATAAGCCATACATCGTATTCACCGGAACTCAGTCTGTAGGTAAGACGACATTGATCAAGCCGTTAGTTCCTTATCTGGAAAAGATGTATGGTGAACCAATCGTGCACATAGCGGAGGTAGCTCGTTCTTTAGAACGTCGTGGCTTTAAGATCAATAAAGAAGCGACATCTGCGACGCAGCAGATGATAGAGGAAGAGTACCTCCGCCTTGAGCTCGAGAGTTCAGGTGCTATCAAAGTAGCAGACCGTTCTATTATCGATAGATTTTCTTATACGCTTTTGAATTCTGATAGTAGTCTAGATAAGTTAGCTCTACTAAATTGGTATGATAGTAATGTTGTCGAGCATTGTAAAAAGTATTCGCACATCTTTCATATACCTTTAACTGATGAAGTTAAATTAGAATTAGATGGTATAAGATCGCCAGACGAAGAATATCGAAGACGTATCGACGAAGTACAGACGAAGATTATTAATCAGTATAAGATTAAAGTTCATACGCTCTCAGGTACCGTAGAAGAGCGATTAGACGCAATCAAGAAAGTTTTGGAGAGTACAAATGGCGTGGTCTCCCAAATTTAAGAAGTGTATTCGATGTAAGCGGACTGAAGTCAAATACAGAGCCAGAGGGTTGTGTAATAGATGTTACGACGCTTTACGTACTCCTCGAATTGATGGTTTCGAATACCGTGCATATAAAGTTCCAAAATTATCTAGCGCAGAGAAGGGATACATAGCTGGCCTTTTAGATGGAGAAGGATGTCTCGGTCTATATGTTTATAAGGGCGGCAACAAGAAAGCAAATATGTCTGTCGCAAATACATATAGACCGGTTTTAGCGTGGGCCTGTAAGAAGATGGAATGTGGCAGTATTCGTAAGTATAAAAATAAAAGGCAGTGGGCCACAAAACCTTGTTTTCAATGGACAATAAGTTCGCAGCCCCATATTAAAGAAGTACTTAAAACGTTATTACCATTTCTTCAAATCAAGAAAGACAAAGCAACGTCTATTATTAATTTTGTTAATAACCACCCAGATAAAAGAATAAAGAGGATATAACATGGAATTAGCCTTCGAAGTCCCGACGAAACACTTAGCAACCCTAGGTCAGCATAACGATTACAACTTCACTTTAGCCCACCTCGTCAAAGACCCTACCTACCTAGCGCACTACCAGAAGTCTAATAAGTATACTATCTGTGACAATTCTGCATTTGAATTGAGTGCACCCCTGTCTGCTAAAGAGGTCGTAGACGCGGCTCAGTTGCTAGACGCGGATGAGATCGTAGCTCCTGACTCATTCGGTAGCGCTCGGAAGACGATCGAAGCTACCAACGTCTTCCTAGACTATCTAAGAACTTCAGGTAACCTTGGGAAGTATAAAGTAATGGGCGTTGTCCAAGGCGCTAATGTTCCTGACTGGGTTAATTGCTTAGTTCATATGCGTGACAATAAGGACATCGACGTTATTGGGTTCAGCTACGTCGGGTGTAAGAGTTTTAACAAAGATCTAGCGAACGCACGCATTCAGGCAGTCCATCTAGCTACGCACACCGCGACAGGTAACCTCAAGAAGCCTATCCATCTATTAGGTATGGGTAACAACCCCATTGAATTGAAGTTACAGAAGAACATATCTAACGTCCGCTCATGTGATACGTCCCTTCCTATCGTACAAGGGTTATCTCAGAATAAACTACACGCGACCGCTGGATTAATCGGTCCCAAGCTAGCTCGTCCCGATAACTACTTCGACGCTGATATTAACAAGGAACAAATGGAAGCAATCGTTCATAATATCACAACGATGAAGGAGTGGGTCAAGACACCTGCTAATGTCTAACAAATATCTAGACTATCTATATACCCGAGGACTCTCTAATGCAACCATTAAAGCGTTCGGAATCGGTATGTGTGATCAGTCTGGTAAGTGTTCTAACTCCGACTTCGTACCATTAATCGACTACCGTTTCCACGATACGGTTCTATTTCCGATAAAAGATCTGTATAATAACTTAGTCGCGGTCGCTTCTCGTTCGGTAGATGTAAAGAAATACATCCATTCGAGTTACTCTAAGAGCCGACACTTGTTCGGTCTTAATGTAACGTACCAGGAGATACTGCGTACTCGTAAGGCAATCATTGTCGAAGGCAACTTCGACTTGTTAAGACTTTATGAGAACGGGGTTAAGAACGCCGTAGCCTTATTAGGTTCTAAGCTGTCCCTCGAGCAATTAAGTCTGTTGACAAGATTCGCAGAAGAAATAGTAATCGCAACTGATGGGGACAAGCCTGGACAAGACTGTGCCGAAAAGATCAGCAAGATGTGTGATGAGAACGGTATAAGTCATAGGCGTATAAATCTACCCGACGGGTCAGACCCAGATTCCTTCGTAAAGAATAATGGAGCTGATGCCTTCCTAAGATTACAATCCCCCAATCTAACCGATAGGTTAAGGGGAATATCATGGGAGCAAAAGCAGCCGTCGTAGATTTTGACACACCGCCGATAGATACAACAACGAAAAGATACTACGTATTGAAGACGAACGGTATAGCTAATATCCGTTCAATCAATATGTCGCTAGGCGCCGCGCCTGAAGTTCCTACCTTTTGGATGCCTGGCTATATGGTTCCGCGTAAATTAAGGAATACAACTGTACTGCGCAAGCAGTTTCTATTCTACGATTATACGTTTGTGGCACTATACGATCCTCTAGCCTTCGAGGAATTCCTGACTGAAAGAAAGATCCCTGCATACTTTCTGTATGTAACGGGGACAAAGATCCCAACCGCCTTGTCTGAAGAAGATATTCAACGCATCAAGCAATTAGAATCCTTTAAGCAGCTTGAGGTTGAAAACTTTGAGGCGCCGGGTCTACGCGTGGGAACTCTTATCGAAGTATGCAATGGTCCTTTCATCGGGTGTAAGGGTACAGTCATCGAGCTATTAAGAGGCCATGCCGTACTCGAGATGAATGTATTTGGCCGGCCAACTCGCGTGAATGTGGGTCTTGAATTCCTAACAGGAGTCCTAAGGAGCTATGAACCTGAAGTAGAAGCGCCCCCAACTGATGAGCAATAATAACTTCCAATCCCAGGTCGACGTTAACTTAAACAGAGTCGCCTGGAGATTCCAGCGGGAGATACCTCTTGACGTAGAAGAGGTTGAGCTTCTACTGAGTAAGCAGCCTACCCCTGAGCAAGGGGAGGAAAGAGAATCGTACCATAAGCGTAAGGAGACAATGGTCACGGATCTCTTTGTCGCTGCGACAAAAGTACTTACAGAAGTGCAGTTCCAGTTCTTCACATCCTATTATGTCATCGGGATGAGTGAAGTTCAGATAGCTGACGCCTTCTCTGTCACCCAGCCTTACGTAAGCATCGTCCTATCCGCTTGCGTCAAAAAGATTAAAAAACAACTGAATTTACCATAATTTGTCGTAATCGTATTATCTTTTGTTTATATAGTAGATAGCCATAGGAAAATTCTGGGCATACCGGTATACACCATACATGTCATCAATTATCTATATTCGCAGTAACGGCGACGACGAAGAGCTAACAGCTGAACAGTTAGAGCTTATCCACCGATTTAGCGACCAAGCTAGAGTCTGGGCATACTTACTTTTAAAGGAAGCCGCTGGTATGTCAGAGACGGAAGGCGGCTCTACCGAGAAGTGGTTAGAGGTACGTCAGCAGTGGTTAGCCGCTAAGCAAGAACTAAAGGCACTCAACCCCGGTTATGGCGACGCTGTTGAGAAGGCTTGCCAAGAACAGTACGGTGCAAATTTAGAATCCCAGAAGACTCCTCTCCCTCCTCTTCCTCCCGACACAGATCCTAAGCAAGGCGAACAACTAAAGGCCGCAGGCGAAAAGGTTAAGAAGCTGTTCGCCGACCTATATCCAAACCGTAAGATGGAAGTAGGCTTTAGAGGTCCCTTCTTAACTAGAGAAGAGCAGAATGAGATCCTTAGCTATCCTGATCCAGAGGTTGCGGAGCAGTGGCAGAAGCTAGTAGGCCTAGATCCTGCTAAGCTACCCGGCAGCATGGGTGCTCCCGCCGACGCTACTCTCATCGATTTGGCTAGAGCCGTTGCTCACAACAAAGGCGTCGAGAAGGCATTACCCGGCGGACAGAGTCTAGAAGACTTCGCGAACGACGTAGTCCTAAGAAGTATTCGATCTTACAACCCCTACAAGGCGGAAGATACTCACACAGGTAGCCCCGGCTACGAAGGAGTTAAGGCAGCTATCGCTACCTACCTCTTTAGAGCGATGCAGAATGCTGTCAACACCGCCTTCACCTCTAACGCTGGTAGACAGCGCAGGAATGAGAACCCTATCTCCCTATCTCAACCTATTGGTAGCGAAGAGTCCTTAACAATCGAAGAGACTCTTGCTGAAGAGGGTAGAGAAGAAGGATGGGTGAAAGATCTCGTTGAACCGTTCAAGGCGTGGCTACAAGAGCGTGTTAACGATCGCTTTACTCAAAAGGCCGCCGATCAGTTACTACAAATTTATAAAGAGAAGTTCGTAGACGGCGAATCTCTTTCCGACATCGCACGACACATCAATCAGGTATCCAAGAGAGATCGTAAGAAAGAATTAGCCTTCTTAAAGAAGTATAACGTTGATGTCTCTTCCTTCCCCGCAACCATCCAGCCTTACGAAAGCGTTGCAGCCGACGCGGCTAAGCGCGGACAACTGATTGCTGACTTCTTTGCAAAGCTTAGAGCACAAGTTAAAGAGCTCGGGAAGTCTCCTGAAGCTGAGACAGCCAAAGAGAAGCTCAAGGCTATTGAAGAAGACTTCGCCAAGATCTCTACCCCTAACGCTGCCTACGTATCTAATCGCATCAGAGGCGACGGTCCTTACAAGGGACAGGGTCCTTCTATCATGGAGTTCCTACTCCAGCATCCCGACATTGCAGAAGAGTATAAGAAGATACAGCAGAAGAAGAAGCAGTCGGCCCTCGAGGACTTCTTAACTTCCATATCTACATTAAGGAAAGAAGGCGGCCTTAATTACAATCTTCTACGCAATAAGATTGAACAGAAGCTATCAAATGAGAATCCTCAACTGTTTACCGTATACACTTACCTATACGAGTCTAGCTTCTCCAACCCTGACACAGCCCGTCTAATGCGTCTGTCTCCTCCTCGTATCACCGGTCTTAAGAAGAAGATAGTATCTACCTTACTCGATCTTCCGGAGATACAGAACTTCTTCCAGGAGAATGAGAATGGATCTATCTCCCCACTCCGCCGCTTTATCTACAACGAAGGGGATACCGTCCAGGTAATGTCTATCAAAGAGACGGGAGTTATCACTAGTATTCTTAGTGATTGGTATAACATCCGCCTAGATAATGGTAACGACGTTCTAACGATTAAGGATGACATACAAAAGTATTGTACTTTAGTAGACTCTGCTAACAACGTATTATCACATTATTATAAGAGAGACGTTCTTTCCCCGCAATGTTATCTTTCGTTTGTCGGGGGATTAAAGCCTCAATTAGTAATTCTTGAATTACGCCCTGTAGACGAGTTAAAGACCGCCGCACGGTTGCATATTAACAACAGCCTAGTTGACATAACAGAGATTACGGAAAAGCTGCCAGACAACTTGTTGTCTATCTTGAAGGGGCACATAGGCGCAAGTGCTTCTCTAGATACTCCGTTTACATCTTTATTTGAAGAGGTTGAATAATGCTAACTAAAATCATTGCATGGTTTAAATCGTTATTTACAAAGCCGAAGCTTCAGCGCAGATATAATTGGGTAAGAGATACTCCCGACAAACGCGACGTCAAGTTCAAGTACAAGGTAATGCGCTTGCCTCCGTCAGTAGATCTTCGTCCGCTATGCCCTCCCGTCGTGGATCAAGGTAACCTGGGGTCATGTACTGCCAACGCACTGGCAGGTGCCTTAGGGTTCTTAGAGCTCCAAGAGCAGAAGGCAGGCGACACGGGTGACGCAGAAGAGTTCGGTACTCCTGGCTTCACAGCCTTCAGTCGCTTATTCATCTACTGGAACGAGAGAGTTATCGAAGGAGACCCTACAGAGGATAACGGCGCACAGCTTCGCGACGGCATCACTTCACTAGCAACTACGGGCGCTTGCTCCGAGACATTCTGGCCTTACAACGTTGCGTTCGCGTTCAAGCAACCCATACCGGCTACGTTCACTCAAGCAGCTAATCACAAGATCAGTTCTTATCAATCGCTCAACGGATCAGATCCTGTAGCGTTAAAGAGTTGCCTAGCTTCCGGATACCCTTTCGTATTCGGCTTTCAGGTGTTTGAGTCATTCGAAAGTGAGTCAGTTGCTAACAACGGTATAGTCCCAATGCCTTCTCCCGCAGAAGAGTGCCAGGGCGGACACGCTGTAATGTGCGTAGGGTACAATGACGCGACACAGACCTTTACTGTTCGTAACAGCTGGGGAGCTGATTGGGGTGACGAAGGGTACTTCCACCTGCCCTACTCTTATATGACGAACGCCGACTTATCAAATGACTTCTGGACCCTTCGCAAATAAACTATGAAACGAACGTTTGAAACAGAAGCGGATATCCGCAATTACAAATCTAAGGTACTTCTATTACCTAAGAAGCTTCTGTTGGCTATCAATCAGATGATCGATGATGGCAAGAGAGAGTGGGCATTAGAGAACTACATCAAAGCCAACTACAAGGGATCTCTTGGCTGCCCGACTCCTCCGACGTTAGGTACGTATATAGACTGGTACGAGTCACGGAAGAAGCTATCAGCTCTGTCAGGGACGCTAATAGAGCCTACTCGTACCGAGATGGCTATCGTAGAGAAGAACGAGTTACAGACGTACTCAGCCGAGCGTATCGCTATCCTTGATGGTAACACTGACATCTCAAACAAGAAGGAGCTGCTCGAGCGCTTGATTAAGAAGTGTATCCAGCGTATGAAGCACGTCGAGTCTCTACAAGAGATGGAAGGTACAACAGCCGGTCTCGAAGCTGTAGTAGGACACTACCTAAAAGAGATCCACGCGATGGTACAGACGCAATTAAAGCTGTCCGGTGAGTTGGCGGAAGAGGATAACGCACACTTAGCAGAGATGGTCAATAGCAATCTCTATAAATTGACGCAAATGTTCTTCTCGGTCGTTATGCGGGTTGCGCCAGAGAAAGTAGAAGATATCAAAGAGATGTTCTACGAAGAGCTTAAAAATCAGTCGGAGATGGCAGAAGCTTTAAAAGAAGTCCTTTAAAAGTGTAATATTAGATGTGAGCTACGACATATTCATTAAGAGACGTGTAGACGAGATTGAAGAATCTCTTCTGAAGTATAAAGACCCCGTTGAACGTTTACATATATGGTTCGCGTTCATTAAAGACTTTACTATGGAAGCCCATACTCTTCTTGATGCGCAGTATGGAGAGCTGGTGCAGATGTGTAAGGCATATTCGTCAACGCCTGATACGGTCGCTAGAGATGACTTACGTAGCCAGGTCGTTATGTGTGTTCGTGAGATTGATAACATTAACTCACATCTTAAACGTATCCCAAGATTACAATCTAAATTAGAGAAGGACATTTTAGACGATGCCGTAGTGGATATCTAATGCCGAAGAAAACTAAAGCTATTAAGAAGGAAGAAGTAGATCAGAAGCAATTAGCAGTCGTACCTCCTAAGGCGCTTGCTACAAAGAAGGGCGACTTCGTAATCAAGAATAATTTACTGACCATACGTTATTGGTCACAGTCGTATACGACTTCTCTGTTTGATAAGAACGTACAAGCGTATACACTAGTCTGTCAGTACCCGCTGTCCAATTTTAACTTAGACATCCTAAAGGATTTTGGTTCAGCCCAGCTTTATATAGACGTCAACGAGAAAGTATACGTTGCACGTGTATCTCAATTCATAGCGAATGTGTCTCCCGAATCGGTTGTTATGCAGCTCACGCTATCGAATCTACGCTTAAAGGCAGCTTGGGATCTTGAATTTAATACCCCATCTGTCATATACGAACAAATTTTGGCCGAGAAGACATTCTTTAAAGTAGGTGGAAAGAAGCTAGAAGATTATGTTAAGCCATTAGGTTTAACGAGAAAGCTAACGGAAACAGACCAGGCACTCCGTCGCCGTACTCTAGAGTATCTTAATTACAAGATGGGCGATACTGTAGATACCATTAGCGCAGAGGAGATGCGTAGGCTACGGGGAGAAAAGTAATGCTAGACGCGAATCTTAAAAGACTCTTAACTTTGTTTGCAGATGCAAAGCCTCATTCGTTCTTTGAGACCTGCATCCTAGGGTCTATTATGTTAAAGACCAATCAGAGAAAGCTAGAGAAAGTATTTAAGAGCCGCTTGCTAGCTAATGGCCTAGTCCGCCGTATGTGGCAATCTTGGGACCCTCGCTTAGATTTTTATGAGTTAACCCGCAAGGGAGACGAGTGCTTTAGAGATATTCAGCTGCAAGCTTTGCGTCGCGCAAGAAGAATTAATGATAAGGACAACGAAGAAGCCCAGAGACACTACAGATATTTTAATAGAGAAATAGAAGGTAAGTACGGTGTGAAGGGTATGAGTAAGGAAATTTCCGAGAAGTCGGCAAACCTTATGGAGAAATACCCTCACCTGTATGAGTAAGTGTACTGAAAGATCCCATTACGATGGGGATGGCGATAAATCGTTTTACGTGTGTTCCATATGTGAGTGTCCATTAGGAACGCACTGTTTTTATGTTCATTGCCCTTTATTAGAAGACGAACTAATTTGTATTGACTGTTGTCAGAACGATGTACAGAAGGATGAAATCCTCAAGACGTTCAAAGAGTTAGGCGTAGAAACGACAAGAGAAAAGATAGAAGAGACTTGTAAGGGCTGTGGCAATAGATGTTTATTAACGGATCAAAACATTCCGCCAGACGAAGTAAAGGAAAGCCATGATAATAAATAGCATATTTGGAATCGTTGATGCTCGCATAGCTGCGATTGAATCTGACCAGAAGCAAGCATCGGTCATAGTACTTAACGCAAAGCTCTTTAAACAGATGCAGCAAGAGATGATGTTCCAAGATATGTCTCAATCATATGGAAAGGTACGCTCTCCTTTCGATCTACAGGTCTATAGAGGGATAAAGGTTATACCCTCACAAGTTGTTGAGACAGTAGAGGTTTACTAATGCCTACAGTAAAGTGCACGCGTTGCTACGTTCCTATCACTACTACATCGGAAATAAGTCCGAGCATGACTGCTTTCCTTTGTAACAACTGTGATCTTAAATGGAAAGAAATAGCGAAGAAGATGAAGGGCCATTCCTACGACGACGATGTGCGCAAAGCGTTTATTCGCTTTGTCAACGATTTAACCAATCTAAGAAATACTACTTTAAGAGGACTTAACAATGTCAAATAATGAAGATATCAATATCGGCGACATCCTACCCCCAAAGAAGGATGCTGCTGAGAAGTTCACAACGGCGGAGACAAGAGTCCCAGGATTTCTTAAGCAGGCAGCTTACAGCCCTGATGAGACTCGCGAAGAGACCATCAAGAGAGACTGGGAGCGTTTGATCGTCGGGCTATCCGACTACGTTCTCGCGGAGCAGCTCACTGAGTATGAGCTACGGGGCATGGGGAAACCTGTAGCAGAGAACTACTCTATGTACTTCAATACGACTCTTAAGGAAGTTAGAAAGAATCGTAAGAAGGGAGAACAGCGTCTGTTTAAATTTATTCCAGCACACAGTCAGCTTGATTGTGAAGCGTTCTTCGAAACTGTTCATGAACAGAATGAGAAGGAGAAGGAAGCTCGTTTAAAAGCGATTGAACAGTATCCTCCTGCAGGCGTTGCGAAGATGGACTATAACGACGACGCACGCAAGGGGTTACAGAAGACCGCAGCCGCGTACTGTCAGACGTGTGGTAAGGATGCTAAGCCGGGAGATCCTGCTCACGACAAGCATACGGTAATTGATCTACCCGCTGACCCCGATCCAAAAGAGGAAGCAGCTAAGCGTCAAAAGAGAATGGACGCACTAAAGAAAGAGGCCAGTGAGCCTTTCTGTTATTCCTGCAACAAGCGGCTAGCTTCAGAAGAGACTACTCTCCATGCTCGCAGGGGCCATAATATTATGGTAGAAGCGGTAGGTCCTCATACGAAGATGGACCCGAAGGAAGAAGAGGATCTTAAGAAGTCGCTAGAGAAGGTACTACCCGCTGCCGCACCTGCAGCGCCCGCCGCCGAGAAGGCACCCGCAGCAGAGCCAGCAAAGGAAGCGGTCTGGACCTCTCCTGACGCACAGCAAGGATCACAGACTAACCAAGAAGCAGCGGCATGCACCCATTGTAAGAATGATATCCCTGCGAAGAAAGGATTAGTCCTACAGGACAAGCCTTACTGTATGCCTTGTCACGATGCGGGACACAGCACTCCCGCGAACGCAGCCTCTCCAGCAAAGCCTGCGCAGATGCCTCCAATGTCGACATCAACAGGTCCTATGACGAATCCTTTATTGCATAAGGAGGCTTCCGCCAAGTGGGAGAACGGAGCCCTGCTGAAAGCAAAACACAATGGGGTCGATGCTTGTATCGTCCATGTAAACAATGAAGACAAGACGTACGTCATCAAAGTAGAAGGCACAATGTACCCTAGCTACTACTCTTTTGATGACGCACACGCTACGTTCAATGCTGTTAAGAAAACTGCCGCGGCCGTACCCGGAGCGGGAGCTGCCGGAGACGCTTCAGGTGTTTCAGGAAGCCCTGGCGGAGCAGTAACAGTCACGATCACTAACACTCACACAGACCACAACCCCGCAGAGACTAGCACGCGTACGGATCACAATCCCGCGAAGACAGGAGACTCTGGCGCTGGTGCCGATGCTGAAGTAGCTGCTCCAGTACCTGCAGCACCTGCAGCGGTAGCACCCGTAGTTGCCCCTGCACCTGCAGTAGCAGTAGTCCCTGCCGCTGATGCTGACGCACCTGAGAAGGAGTCGGCCTTAGAAGATAAAGACGAGGATAAGGATAAGGATAAGGATAAGGATAAGCCCGCGGATAAGCCAGCAGCTAAAGCGGTAGCGCCCGCAGTCGTACCTGTACCCGCTAAAGCTGAAACGCCAACAGCACCTGCAGCGGTAGCACCCGTAGTTGCCCCTGCACCTGCCGCAGCTAAGCCCGCAGAGGTACCTGCCCCAGGCGCCGCAGTAGGAGCTGTACCTGCGCCTGACGCCAAGGGAGCTGGCGCAGCTGGCGACGCATCCGGTGTCTCTGGTTCACCGGGCGGAGCAGTCACCGTTACTATTACCAATACTCATACCGACCACAACCCTGCAGAAACGAGTACTCGTACAGATCATAATCCTGCAGAGACAGGTGATTCAGGAGCAGGAGCAGACGCAAAGGTTGCTCCAGCACCAGCTGCGCCGATGTCAGGCGGAGCGCATACACCTACCCCAATGCCTCCTGTCGCATTAGTTCCTGACGCCAAGGAAGCTAAGGAAAAGGGGAAAGGCTTAGCATAAGATGATACTTCTAATCAAGGCCCTATGGAAGGGTCTACTACTGTTGCTACGGCTTAGGGAGTTAGAACCTACGCCTGCACCAGTCGTTGTAGTAGAGCCTACCGTCATTACATCGCCGCCTACGCCGACGCCTAGCGTAGTAGTGCCTCTGGCGGCTAAGCGCAAGAAGCGAAAGAAGAAGAAGAAGCGTTAACATGATCACCAACATGCCTGAATATCAAAAGCAGTACTACGTCGAGAACAAAGAAAGAATTAGTAAGTATAATTCTGTTCGCAATCGTACCTCAGAAGTAAAAACAAAAAGAAATGAGGCGGTTAAAGTACGCGCGCGAACAACTCCTCGTGGTCGCTTCAGTGTCATTAAAGGCAACGCTCGTTCGCGCGGCCGATCGTTCGATCTTACGTTCGAACAGTTTATGACCTTTTGGCAGAAGCCATGTATTGTCGGATGTAAGATCGAAACGATTGGACTAGATCGCATCGACAGCTCAAAGGGATATACGATAGATAATGTACGCCCAATGTGTTGGAAGCACAACAACATGAAGAATAAGTTTTCAGACCAAGAGCTAATTGAGTTTGGGAAAGCATTGGATAGGCCATGTACGTAACGTATGGATCGAAAGATCTAAACCCTGACCCAGGTCCGCTACCACCTCAGCAGCGATTCTTTTCCGATCGCGTGTGGTACGTACGGCAATTGGCTAAAGATGCCGGACAAGAGTTTGCTCTTATTACCGCGGAGTATGGATTAGTCTTTGAACAGAACTTTATCCCTCCGGACAATTCAATCGTCGATATGGATAAAGTAGAAAGCCTAGGCAAGGAAACTGCCAAAGTCCTTAAGACGCATGGTGCGAAAGATGTCGTCTTCTTTATCATCCCTGAAGAGTGGGGAGAAGGAGGAGCGGCAGATCGTTTCAACTTAGTCTTACAGTATGCATGCAATGCTGCAAACATTTCATATACAATGAAGCCTATCAAAGTACCTCTTGGACAACGTAATAAGGGAGAAGTGACTCCCGTACGTCCTGAGAATATACCGCCATTCGCACCCCAACTTGGAGGACCGTATTCAATGAATAAGAAAGCAGAGCCTACTACGTATCAATTGTCGGCTCAGGATGAAAATGGAATCTGGAAGCCAGTACGCCAGTCCTCCTTCCTTCCTGACTTACAAATTAAAGCTCAATCGTTACTTAAAGAGTTCCCTGATAGAAAAGTATCTATCACAGCCGCTGTAGATTCTAAAACGGAATACCTTAGCTAATGGACGCAGCGGAAGCGAAAGCAGCCGCAGAGAAAGCAAGACCATTACTTAAGTCGCGTAATGATGCTCTAGCTTTAGTTCAGATCGGAGAGAATGTTACAGACATCTCCGACGCTAGACAGTTATGGGACAAATTCGGTAAGGCGGACTTTAATAAGTTTACTGAAGCAATCGCTGCGCTTAAGAAAGCTTTATTTAAAGAAAGAGATGAATATGGCATAGTCACCCCGTCGTGGGATCTAGAAAAGATTGATGCGGCGAAGAAAGCTTTTGATGAAGTAGCCGCGACTTTCCCAAGCGCATTACAAGCGGTCCTGCGTGTAAAGGTTCATCGCAATGATCCCGAAGCGAAGGTAGACAAGGCTGTCAGGGTGTACGAGAACCATCTATTAGAGAAGAAAGAAACGCCCAAGCCTAAGGAAGTCAAAGAGCCAGCTCCCAAAGAAGACACAGGGGTTGTCCCTTACACTCCTCCGGAGCAGCCGAAGGGAAAGCCTATTACTGATAAGACAAAGTGGCCTACTAGTAAGAGTAGTCCTGGAGTAAAGAGACTACCTGCTCAGAAGAATCAAGAGGAATGGCTTAAGATGGCCCCGGCTATCTCTGAGATGCTACACTCACCTAACGGCGAAGGTAAGTCTTTAAGTGAAGATGATGTAGACAATATTTTAATTTATTTGGATAATAACGACGCTTCCGAAGAAGAATTTTTAGCAGCAGCCCATAAGATCCTCCCTGAGTATTATGATGTTGAGAAGCTCGATAAAGAAATCAAAGAGCTTAAAGAGGATATGTCCGACAACGACAATAGCGCAAATGAGCTCGCGGAGCTTGAGCAGCAGCACAATCGCATTACTAAAATGGACGGTAACCTAAAGTTTATTTATCAGCACTGGACACCCATGGAAACTAAATCAAATTTAATCAAGAACATTAATAGTAATCAGTTGACGCTCGGCGAAAGAAAGATTACTTTAATGACGCCAGAGATAACCGCTTCTATCAAGTTCGCTTCTACCACAGAAGCTTGTGAGAAGTTTCTTGAGCTTAATACTGAAGCAGACGTAGAAGCTACGTTCAGTGTAGCAGCTCTACTCGCTTTGGAGAAAGAAGCTGCTGGTGGAATGGAATCTCTTATAAAGCCAGACACGAAGGGACCTAGCGCCGAGGAAGAGAAGCCGCTAGTCACTGCAATGGTTGAGTGGCTCAATGCTTCTAACATACAAGGTAGCGAAGCTGACGTTGAAAAGAAGGCAGCCGACTATCTAGCCTCGAAGGCTCCTGACTACGATGAAGCGAACGTTCAACGCGTTGCGCGTAAGGTTTACGCGGAGTGGACAGCCTCTAAGAAGGTTCCCGGAGCAGTTGGTCAGGAAGGTAAAGCAGGAATGGGGGTAGCTAACATTGATGGTACCGGCGTATTCGTCGAGCCTCAACGCGGCGATACCAACGTTCAGAATGAATCTCCTACAGGTGATCAACGCGGTAACGTTAGAAAAGAAGCTATGCTCTCTTTCAGATCTTCTCTTGAAGGAGAAGTTAAAACCAGTGATGATCTTAATCTGTTCGCAACACTTGATGTAGTTAGTTTTGTAGAACACATTCCCGGGCATAAGAATTCAAAGGGCGAAGCTGCTCCGTGGGTAATCAAGAGCCACGAGACTCAGTCGATCCTATCTTCACATGCAACAGAAGGAGAAGCAAAGAAGCATCTCCAACAGATGCATATGTTTAAATCAATGAAAGGAGCTTCTATGAATCCGGGTGACCTGGCCATACTAAATACACAAGTCGGCGAACTTCTAGAAGGCACCGAAGTAGAAGTTGTCGTCATCGCAGATGACTCCGCATCCTTTGTCTCTGGTACTACTTCTGGAATCACCAAGCTAGCTAACCTAGATAAGGTCACTCTTGAGAAGTATCCTTGGGATAATGACGGACTCGCATTTAAATTTTGTTTAGGCGATAGAGTTAAGGTAGGTTCGATTGAACATAATGGAGAGTCTTGGAAAGGCGAAGAGGGAACTGTCCGGGAGAAAGTTGTTCTTGCTACTAACGGTGAAGTTGAGCGTTTCTATCTTGTTGAGCTTGATTGTGGTGGCAATGAAACATTACCTGAGGAATCATTAAGCAAGGCAGGGAAGAAGAAGGAAGCCGCATTGAATGCCGAAGAGCTGACCAAAGTCGCGGTTATCAAGCCTAACTTCGACGCTGTTCAAGAGTTCCTTAAGAGTTATGACAACCCGCCGTCCGTAGTTACGACTGACGATATCGAACATTGGATGGGCGACGAGAAGAACAATTATCAGTATTCAAAGAAAGATCTTAAAGAGTTTGTAAAGTATCTTGAGTCCGCTCACGTTGAAGTACGCGTCCCTGCTAAGAAGAAGGTACCAGAAGTACTTCCTGGTGAAGCAGGTGAGATGGGTAACACTGAAGCGGAAGAGGCAGCGGAGTTCGCGCCACCTAAAGAGATGCTGAAGGAAGCCGTCAAGTATAAGTCGATCAGCCCAGACGGTAAGTCTACTACTGAGAAGGATATAGAACAGGACATGGGCGCTGAGTTTGATACCGACGACCCAACGCAGCCTGGACAGAAAGTTAAGTGGACCCGTGAGAGTAGCCTCGACGTATGCTCCAAGTGCGCCGGACAAGGTAGTCTTCCGTGTCCTTGTATGGACGGAGAGCTATGGTTATCTACTTCGTGCAACAAGTGTAAGGACGAAGGGTCTGTTCCTTGTAGTTGCAAACAACCCGCATAAATGAATTCACCTGAAGAATACATTAAAGAACAGATCAAGGGATATGATAAGACGATCCCTGGAGATGTCTTTTATGATATATGCACCGCGATAGCTCACCAGTATGATATGTCCCTGGAAGAGGCGACAGCGCTTTTCTATAAGAACGCAGGATCTCTTCAGGTAGGCGAAGTCCTTAACCGCGGCGTTGGAAAGAATAGAGTTTGGGAAGGGCAGAATACTGCCGTCAACTTTAGTAAGGGTAAGCCCGGCTTCTTAGCGGAACCAATGTCTTCTTTAAGAATCTCTGCCAAGGACTATGAACACGGCTCAAAGCATCCTCTCAATCCTGGAGAACTAATAGTTCCAGGGCTTAGAACTAACGCATACGGCGATTTATTCCAACTAGGAGAAGCTATCTTTGAAGATGAGCGGCTCGCTAAATATCCTAACAAGCCTTCAAGATTAACTTCTACGTTCATGTCTAGTGCTCCGACTGCAAAACAAGACTGGGATAACCCTCATTCTTATTCAGTTGATCCTTCAAAAGCTAAAGTTCATGATGCTGACGCCGAGTGGATCGATGCTACCGAGCACGTTTTATTCGATGAACTTAGTACTGTTCGAGAAGAATATGGAATGGCTGAAACACATCCAAATCGCAATGCTGTAAATTTTACTGATGATGCCGAACGCCAAAATTTTCTTAAAGCTTTTTGGGGCAGCGATATCGAAAAAGTAGTTAGAGGATACGCTGACCAGTATTGGGACGGAGTGTCTTCCGGCGGTTCTGAAGACTCTGACGATGAATTTGGTCCAGTAAGTCGCCCGGAATCTCTCGGTGAAGGTAAAGTATACGTCAAAGAAGAACCGGGTATGAAGAAGGTCGCCCATAAAGTAGGCGACGAAGTTCGCGTTAAGAAGAACGAACAAGCGCCTTGGGGTGCTGAGTATACAGGCGTTATCGAGAAGATAAACGAAGATAACACGCTTGACATTCGCGATATCGATACAGGAACGCTAAACACCTCACAACCTGCGAGACTCGTTGCTGTCCCAATGGGTGAAGGTCGACCGGACCTTCGCATTCAACAACGTCGCGTAGGCGACCCAAAAGGCATGGGAGAGAGTGCCGGTGACGTAGGCGGCCACGAAGTAAAGCAAGACTACCCTAACGCTAACTGGGAACCCTCAGGACATGCAGGGCAAGAAGTTAAGAACCCTCAGAGCATGTTCTATAAAGAAGGGGATAAACTTCTTACATTTTTATTAACAAGCATCGCAAAAGAAAGTGGAGCAACATCTGCAACAGACGTAAAGAATTACCTTGACGGAAAAATTTCTTCGCCGTCCCGAAGTCTGAAAGAGATCCTTCGCAAGTATAATATCGTAGCAGCTGCAGGAGACCCAATGTTGAATGTCGAAAAAGCCTTAGGCGAAGTTAAAGGCAAATCAGAGATTCAGATTAATACTGAAACAGCATGGACATGGGGTTCACGTGCTGCTGCTAGTTACAAGCTATCTAACGAGACGAACGATCCTAAAGAGAAAGAGAAGTGGGTTCGTCTTGGAGATGCTTATCGACACGAGTCATTAGAGCACGCATCACTAGTAGAAGACGAAGGTAAACTGGTGGGCGAAGTTTCTAGAGCTCTGGCACCTTTCCGAAAGCCCGCAGGTACCCCTGAAAAGTAATCTGTTCGGAAAAGTGTATTATAGTAAAGAGAGGAAAATTGATGAGCACCAAAGCATCCCTAGCTCCGACAATGAAAAGACACGTTGCTCTTTTCGACGTACACGTTCCGCACAATATCAACTTATCGCCAGTTCTTGGCTACATTAAAGATTACAAGCCTACGCATTTCATCATCGGAGGCGACTTCTTAAATCTTGAATGGGCATCCCATTGGAACGAAAAGGAGTTTAAGTATATCGGTCTCGAGAAGCTTCGAGGAATGTTAGGTAAAGAACTTGAAGCTGGTCGTGAGGTACTTAAGGATTTAGCGAAGGTACTTCCAGCCAACTGCGAGAAGATTTACATTCCAGGTAATCACGAAGAGTGGTTGTACTGGGCGTGCATGACGTATCCCGCATTAGCTGGTACCGTAACGTTAGGTGTCGAGTCGATGACGTTCAAGTCAGACCTAGCTGAGATTCGAAAGCAAGTCGTCGCAGATCTATTGAGTAAGCATCTGCAGACTGACGCTCTTGGCTTTAAGGTTCTTCCGTTCGGTAAGGAAGTTAACTTAGGTCGCCTAACTTACATTCACGGTCATCAGGTTGGTTCTACAGCAGCTATGCGTAAGAAGTTCCCTGCGCGTAGCGTTATTTGTGGTCACCACCACACGGAGTTCACAGAGTTACAACATAACAGTGGTGATGCGCGAATGACGAACCAGTACACAATGGTTCCATGTCTATGTGGAATGAATCCTGGTTACTTGACTGACGGTAGCACGAGATGGGCAAACGGTTTCTGGAGTTGCGATATCCTTCCGACAGGACAGTTCGACGGTAGGGTCATCAAAGTTGTCGACGGATGTGTGATGGCTAATGGTCGAATCTATACCTAATGACTGAATCTGCAATGCTAGTCGTAAACCAGAAGAGAAAATGTGTAACAGTTAAGTACAGTGGTATATGTATTCAATGTGGCGATCTTTACTACACTGAACGACTTAGAAGTAATCATTGTTCCCTTAAGTGTTCTCATACAGGGTCAAGTTCAAATAGATGGAAAGGCGGTAGATATAAAAGAAGTGGTTACGTTTTTGTCGGAGGTAACCATAATCACCCGCGAAATAACAACGGATATGTTTTTGAACATATTCTTACGATGGAGAAGCACTTAGGACGTTATCTTAAGTCCGGCGAAAATGTTCATCATAAGAATGGAATACGCAGTGACAATAGAATTAAAAATTTGGAACTGTGGGTTAAACCGCAGCTTGCCGGACAGCGAGTAAAAGACTTGGTTGCTTTTGTTGTCGAGAATTACAGCAAAGACTTGCGTCTATTACTTAAGAAGTATCATTAAAGGAGATAACGACTATGGCTGGATATCATTGCTCAAACTGTCGCGAGAACATTGCCAACTTGAAGAAGATTTCAATTGGTGAGAATCGCAATGTTGTGTTTTGTGGTAGCTGCAATTGTTACGTAACGATTGAAGAGCCGCGTGTTGCTGCTAAGCCTACGGCTTCTGCCGCAACGACTGACCCTAAGTAAAATCTAATAAAGGCACTAGCGCCACCTAGCCTATATGGAATGTCATGTTGACAAACATGAAGGTCCGGTGCATCAACTGCAAGCAGACTAGCTACTTCCACGTTCATTCATGGAAGGGGCGGGTCAATGCTGCTATATACACCGAATGTCCGAAATGTCACAAATATGATGATGTGTTCCACTTCCCGCTTGAGATCTACGATAAGTATCTAAAAGACATCTTAGCAGGAAGAGAATTTCCGGGCACGGGACCAACTAAGGATATGTAAGCGCAAAGCCGTTGTAGTGGGGTGTACAGTGCGAAGATTTTTTGAAGTGCCCGCACACGTCGCAATATATGTACTAGCGTTCCTGTTAGCAGCAGTACAAGCGTACGATATGTACGCTAGACCACTGCCTCTAGCAAGTGTTATCGAAGTCGCTAACAGTAGTGTTGTTGCGATGGATTGCATTTCTGTTGTACAAACGCCGGGTCACGTTGAAGCACTGCCCACTGGAATAAAGTATATACCTGGAAAAGAAATAAAGCACAATATCCTTACCGCTGGGTTTATTTCTTCGCCTAGATACATTACTACAGTAGCGCACGGGATTGAAGCTTGTAAAGGTAATGGGAGTCCCTATAAAGTTAAGATGCAAGTCATGTTTCGTAATAATCCCAAAACATACTTCGCCAAAGTAGTCCGCTATAATCGATTACACGACGTAGCTATCCTACAGTTAGTAGGTAGGGTACCTTACGTAGAGCCTCTAGAGATCCTAACAGAAGCCCCGCCGGCAGGTACTCACGTTATCGCTTTGGGTCATCCTCAGTTTCTTTTCTGGAGTGCCGCTGAGGGTATCGTGAGCGCAGATAGATGGTCGACTGATCCTCTCATGCACGTCATCCAAGTCAGCTGTCCTATCAATCACGGTAACAGCGGCGGTCCTGTTATAAATGACAAAGGACAAGTTGTAGGCATTACTTCTTTTTATATAGATAACCCTTCATTAGGTTTTATCGTTGCAGGAGATTTCGTTAAAGCAGTAGCATACGGACTACACCCTTAATGGAATACGATCTAAAGAACCCTTCAATATCATTCTGCATCAGTGACTATCCTACTGATGTACAGAATTCTCTACAGTCCTGCCTCGATATCAACGGCTTCGTCGCTAACGAACCTAAATTTAGACAGATCGCTGCGGATAATGTTGCGGAGTTGATTAACGATAACGCACGTCCTCTAAAGCTAATTCGCAAGCTTCAGACCGTTATTAAGGGCGGGAAGATGCTTAACGTTGAAAGAGATCGTGAAATGAATCAGTTCGGTCTCAACTTTGCGCTTAACAAATACGAATTCTCCCTTGATCCCGTCCCGGGTCAGCCTGATCTAGAGAAAACCGGAACAAAGATTCTTGCAATCATTGGTATCTCCAGAGAGGATACTTCCTACATTACTGCCTACGAAGACGGCGATACTTTCATTTATGCGGGGAAGATGCCCGTCGACGCATGCTCCTACCGTCCCGTAGAGTTACTGAAGTCGTCAAAGCTGATTGAAAAAGTAGGAGATATAACCTACGTAACTCCTAGAAGAATTAAAGTTAGCCACGGCTCCCTACAATATTCTTTCCAGGACGCTTTTTCTTTTGCCGACAAAGTAACCAAGGTTGGAAGCAGACTATCCGCTATCACGTCTAATCCAAAGTTTGTTGAACTTACGGAAGAGTCCGCATCCATAGATCAATTAACAGCTGCTCCTATTGAAGAAGAAGCAAAGATGCCTTCTTTAAAAGAGATTCAACATATTGTTAAAGATGAAGCCTGGCAGAAGCTTAGAGAGGATCTAAGTTGGACTAAAGGTAACATCGGTAGTAGTCTGCGTCGCTTACGCCGCTACATGGGTGAAGCTCCTTCTAGAAAGAGACAAGTTAGAGTACTCAACTTGCTCAATGGCGTCGCTCGTGGCGGTATTATGACCGACGACATCTTACGGATGCAGAAGAGACTCCGTAAGAGACTAGGAGTAGGAGTTCCTAAGGAAGCAGCAAAGAAGATGCGCCAGTGCGCTTGGTGTAACAAGAACCTTGATACGGGGAAGAAGGAAGAGCACAACCCGATGGCGACACACGGTATCTGCCGACCTATCTGCCCTGAAGCAAAGAAACAAGGCTTCACCGACGAAATGATGAAGGATCCTAAGAAGAAATCCGCATTAGGTCCAGGAGAATTGACAGCAGGCTTCATGCCTTCTCTCCCGTCACAGCCGTTCTTCGGTCAACACGGCGACGGCGATCATGGCGATTACCCATATCCCATGAACACGTTGTACCCCAAGATCAGTCCAGAAGATGCTGATGGAGGCGGTCAAGACGCTACAGAAGCGTATACCCACGTGTGGGATAAGATAGATCCTAAGCGTTTGATCAAGCTCCTAAAGAATTATAAGCCTTTGTCGAAGGAAGACGTAGGGGATTCACAAGAGATTCATAAAGAAGCAATTCTAAATATGGATCCGGATATCGCTTTCCGATTTTACGTTCCACGATTTACAATAACGATTGACAAGCCTGAGACGATTGCTGGGGAGTATGAAGCAACTCGTATCGGCAATAAGCCTGAAGGAGCGGGACGCTTACAGGGCGTAACCGAAGCTACAGAGGCAACCCCTGAAGGTAAGACGCCCGCAGAGAAGGTTCAAGAGGGTAAGACACCTTCAACATCAATCCCGCAAGAGGGCGAAAGCTCTCCTATCTTTCTACAGCACCCTCAGGACGTGCGTAAGGAGAAAGGTCGCGCCGACCGTAAGCCTCTAACCCCGCAGTCCGATGTTATCTACCAAGTTAAGTATGTAAGGGGAGATGCGGGAGCTAAGAATACCGTTGTTGGTTACTTTAATGTTAACGACTTTCTTTCCCGCTTCGTTAAGAAGGGAGAGGAGAACAAAGGTCTTTCTGAATGGTTGAAGAAGAAACTTGAGCGGCGCGCCAGCGCAATAGGTGTTCTGTTTAAGCTAACGCGCCCGGATGTTCCCCTAGAGCAACGTCTGTCGTGGGGAACGCGCTTACAGCAAAGCTACGTCGCTAGTGACTGGGACCAAGCTTACAAAGACTTGGCGAGCGCGGGTACTCCTGCTGATGAGAAAGAAAAGGAGCAGCGCGTACAGCTACTCAAGAAGATAGTAGGGTTCAACGAAGAAACTCTTCTCGAGGAGGGACGCTACAAAGAACTTCTCGCCCTCGTGAAGAAGTACGATATCGTTCCTAAAGGATGGAATGATGACGAAAAGCTTGCGCAAGAGGCAGCGATTCTTGGTGGAATAGGATTAGCTAAGCCCTCTAATAGTGATTACGCTGCACAGGTTAACTTAATCTTAGATGGTAACGAACGCTACCCAAACGGTGGTAGCGTTGAAACTAAGCGTACGGTTCTGCGTGACGCGGATATAGACCGCGTATTAGAGTTCACCCTGTCGAAGAAGTTCAAGGAGCAGCCTTATGCAGTCCAGGCTGCGGCAGTAAGACGCCTAGAGGTCGCTGGAAAGCCTTCTTCCGAAACAAGGGAAGGGAGTGAAGAGGCCCTATGGGCTGTATGGGGAAACAAAGAACTACCTTCCTCCCTGCGCCGAGATGTTCTAAACAAGCTAGTCTTAGCTTATGGTTATGGTAAAGGCGGATTAAACGTAAGCCCTGAAGGACGTTTTAAGGCGACGAAGGATCTATTATCTGAAGCGGGAGACGATAAAGATGTAGACATCCGCGCTCAGGCCTACCGCTTAATGGTAGACCCTAGCGTTGATTGCTTACCCTGGACCGCAAAGGGAGAGCTCGTCTATAGTCCTGCATTAGCAAAAGAGAAGAGAGAACAGCCCACCACCGACATCCCTGACTGGATGATTACTCAGCTTGTCAATGAAAAAGATGTCAATGCGAAGAAGCTTGGCTACGATATTCTTGAGAAGCTCCCTAAGGATTTAGTTGTCGAAGAGGCTCCTCCGGTATTAAATAGGGATCTTAAGATAGAAAGGAACGGAAAGTATTCGTTCTCTTCCGATATTCTTCCGGGCTTCCGCCGCTTGATCATAGCGGCTCTAACTGATTCTAACCCGAGAGCTCGCGCATCTGTCCGAAGTCACTTCGGTCTTCCCTCAGAGACTACACTACTTGCTCCCGAGAATAAGGATACGGAAGTAGTCCAGCCCTCTGCTAAGGATTATATCTTTCATGCTCGAGTCGCTCTTAACCAGAATAAGGTTGAGGATGCTGAGAAGCAACTTGCTTCAGCAACGCATGCGCGCGATGCAGAGAACTATAAGGAAGAGATTGACGCTCTCAAGAAGAGAATTGTTGATGTCCGCGAACATTCTAAAGATAGAGAAGAGAGAGAAGATCGAATAGCTCAGTTGCAAGAAGCTCTAATGACCAAGCACCCCGTCCTTAGAGAAATTGTTAAGCTGGCTGCTTTCTTAGATTGGGCTGCGAAGCTTAAGTTCCAAACGGCATTTAGAGATTTGTCCGTTAAGAATAAAGAAGCAATCGTTTCTTTCTTAGCGAAAGATGAAAAATGGTTTAATCAGTGGCACGCAACTGTATTAGGTACTGGCCCTGCCGTTAAAGACATCGAAGAGGATCCTCGCAGGAAAGAGGATCGTCGAAAGAAAGACGATAGAAGAAAGGAGCCGGAACCAGAACCAGAACCAGAACCAGAGAAGCCCCGTGAACGTCGTCGGGATGATCCGTTTACTCCTGATGAGGAAGCTTTCGGTAAGCAGGGATCACCCCTTGGTAAGATTGAATTAACGTCTCGCCAACCTCCGACAACATGGCCCCTTGAGAATCCTCAAGTAGGGTATGGCTCTGCTGTGCCCATTGGCTCTCAAGATAGCCGAGGTACTGATGAACTAATGTTGAAGGACGTTAGGATGTACTTCGGGCGTCCAGAAGGTAAGTGGCGTTCTATCTTAAATAAGATTTGGAAGAATATCTTTGATGATCAGAACGTTCAAGAGGAAGAAGAACTAGGTACCCACAAGGAGATGCTTCACAAGGAAGCAGCTGAACAACTCCCCAGAGTCCCACCTAATAGCCGCGAAGAAGCTCTAAAGTATCTACAAGGTAACGAGCAGGAAGCGTACCAGGCTATAACTTTCTTTGGACGCGAGGGCGACAAGGATGGTTTGATTGCGGCCGTCAATGCCTTTAAAAATCCGGGCGAATTTAACAACAAGCAGGGGCTTCAGAAGATTCTTCAGGTAGCTGTGGAACATAATCTTCCGGAGGTCGTTGAGGCAGTATTCAATATCCCTTCGACAGGTAAGACATCAAAGTGGGATATCCATAGCGACGCCATAGCAGCCTTCTATCGATTGAAAGATGTAGATGCATTAGGTAAGATTTTATTTACTCCGTGGTACCCTCACGCGGTTAAGTATCTTGTAGACCTAGGACTTGCGTCAAGCCTTAAGAAAGTATACCGTTCTAGTAATGACAACCCTGGTTTACAACGCGCGATCATCTTGAACTTAGGCGAGGCCGACCCTGAGTTCATGGCAGAAGCTTTAAAAAATCCGAATGCTGAAGTAAGACAACAGGCGCTTAAGTGGCTTGGAGATCATCATAAGAAGTATGACGTACTCAAGGAACACGTAAAGAACGAGAAGGACCCTAAGGCGAAAGCAGAGCTTGAGAAGTTCTTAGCGCTAGCTAATGAAGGACCTGTTGCAGAAGTTCTCGAGCATATGGATCCTGAAGAGCAGATGAGCAAGATAACAGCTCTTACTAAGACTGCTGCCGATGCATTCACCAAGTGGGATAACTACCCTGAGATCCGTAAACAAGTTCTCGGACAACATGGTCGCCGCTACGGTATCAGCTCCTTTAACGAATGGAAACAAGTCCAACCCGAAGTAGATACAGAGATCAGAGATGCGATGGGGGAATACCCCTCCATGGAAAAAGGAAAGGAAGCCCTACGTGATTTAGAAAAGGTCGCTGAGAAACTTCCGGACGCTACAAAGAGAATCACTTATCTCAAGGCATGGATTGAAGAAGCGAGAGAGAAATATAAAATAAACAAACAACTCCTCGAGCGTGAGCGACAACTTAGTAATATGACAGAGGAGTCTCGGACCGAACTCGAGAACGACCTATCAGAACTAAAAACAAAGATCGATAACGCTCAGAAGAACCTTGATAAAGCAATGGTTGATATCAAGGGTGATCTTGATTTTAGAATAAGTCAGCTGCAACTTCTAGAGAGATCCACTACGTTCCGTGAGTCTCTTATGGAAACTATTAAGCAGGATGACTCCTTTAAGAAGGAATTTGGCAGCGGGAATCACACGTGGCAGGACTACCAAGCGTATCTAAAGACATTCGAGAAGGAGCTACCTCACAAGGACGCTAAGCTCCCCGCTGAGGGTCTACGGGCTATCGAGCGTTCTAAAGAAAAGCTAGCTTGGGGATACACAGAGCCACTTCGTAAGCAGTATGCTCAAGAGGAGAACCTAGCGGTTAAACGTCTCCAAGAGCTACAGCCTTTCTATGAACGTCTAGGAGATCCGGAGAAGGATCCCCGCTTAGCTGAGTTCGACAAAAAGATTAAAGAGTATAAGAAGCTCGCAAAGCAATGGTATAAGATGTCGGGTACTATCGCACCTTACGTTGTGATTAGCGATGATGAAACAAAGAGATATCATATCTCCCCGGCAATCTGGCTAGCACCTAATAAGTCTCCGGCGTTACCTGAGTATGGTACAAGTAAGAGACTTGTACCAGAACAGCTTGCCGAGCTTCGCTCTCCCTGGACAGATCTTATCGAAGAGACGCAAGCAGAGAAGATTAAGCTACACAATGATTTACTTCGAGAAGTAGCTAAGAAGCTTCCTGAAAAGGGAAAGGACCTTCTGGTGGAACATCTTCAACACGTGAAGAAGGCGGAAGCTATCCTTAGTCACTTACAGTCCGCTGGAGTAGGTTTTGATGGTGGCGAACTTAAATATATCGATATGGGTAAGAAGTTAGAAGAGAGTAAGAAAAGATACGACGAAGATCGTATGAAACTTCTAAAGCGCCTTGAGATTCTTAATAAGGTTAAAGAGAGTAACAGGCCCGACGATCAGAAAGAGTATATCCGAATCAAGAAAGAACTAGCCGACTTCATGGGTATGTATGGTATTCCTCCTGTGTCTGATACGCCTAACGGTCAACTCAAGAAGCAGTACCTGTATGATAGATGGAAGAGCCCAAGACTAAGAGGTCCTCAAGATGTTCCGTTGACAGTGTCTCCTGAAGAGTCCGGTGCTTATAAGGGTGGCGGAGAGTCTACGGAAGAAGAGCGGAAGAGAGTTATGGACGAGATTAACAGACGTCGTGAGGAATACGGTCCAGCCAAAGATGAAAGCGGGGAACTACTATAATGGATGACAACGAGATCGAGAAGAAGGCCGAACCTATCGATGCACAGGATGGAGAGGACTTTACTAAAGAACTCGCTAGTCGCGACGACTACGGTGAAGAGTCTCTCCGTGGTGACCCCAGCGCTGCGTACCATGACTACTTAGGTGACAGTGCTAACTTCAGTGGCTTTCCTCAGCCTGTCAACCAACAAGAGATATGGAATAGATTTAAAGACTACGTTAACAAGAAGAAGGAAAACCTACATGAGGATAAGAATAAGGTAGGTAAGGAGCACATGGAAGAGATAGGAGAAGGCTACTGGGATAAGAAGACTCCCTACATAGCTACGGATACTCCCGCACAATTTATGGCAATGCCTGCAATGAAGATTGGTAAGTTAGACGTAGAAGCGGATGAACAGCAGCCTACTCCTCCCTCCGAGCCCACTCCTGACCTTGGGGGATCTGTAATGGGAGAACCTCCTGCTGCAGAAGAGAACCGTAAGAAAGAACCGCCAGTTGAACTCCCAGCCAAAAATTTTGAGCCCCCTCAAGAAAAAATCATGGACGCCGACAAGTTCTGGTCGTCGGCAGGGAATCAGGCTACTGTTCACATCGCAAATCTTCCCAAGCCAAAAAATATCGGTGATGAAACACTCTTTACAGGTAACGTCTCCTTCTCCGCATTCAGCAGTCTAGGCGGGGCGACTCTCGCTGGAAAGGTTAAAGCTGTCCGCGGCGGTAATGGAAAAGAGTGCGTGAGCCTTATCCTGGAGACTGATGAGTTGATGACTCTCGTTATGAACATCGCTCAGAAGTACGTAGACTCCAAGTCGCGAGATGAAGATGTTGTTATGAGAGATGTTCAGGAAGGACTACCCCTCATCTTCCGAAAAATTTTTGAAACAATTAAAGCAAAGAGAAACGACTTAGTATGGTCTACAGGTCCTGCAAAAGAAAACGCCGACGAGTACTCTCCTCTAGTAACGTACTTGCCTGAGGGAGGTATCGCGAAAGCGTTCGGTAAGTCTCTGCGCGAAGCACCTGCTCCTAAGCCAGGAGAGTCGGCGAAGACTGTTCCTTATCCTACGGAAGAGCTACACGCTCGTAAGCCTTTAGAGGGTAAAGACGCCCAGGGATTAATGAATGCTATCCGGGCACAAGAGAAGGTTTTACTGGGAGGTAATTCAAGTGAGCATCTTGAAAAGCCCCACTACCTCAAAGACAATAACATTATAAGACAGTTCGTTATTAAAATACCTGAGGACAAGTTTCACAAAAGGGAAGAGGGTATGTTCGCCTTCTTGAAAATGTCGGAAGTAGAAAAGATTAGTCCTGAGGCTGCCGCACTTATTAAAGCCTCAGATGGGGAAGGAACTGACGGAGAGAGCTTCCATTTCTTTTATGTTCCAAAGAAAGGGGACATGGAAGATGATACAGTAGCCATCGAGAATAAGCTTCTCACGAACAAGTATATCCTTTCTAAGGTACAGAACATCTATAAGCGATTTGGCGGAGGAACACCTCAGCAATTGTTTAAAGCGATCGCAGGAGATCTCGATCTATCTCCTTCCGCTGTCGCTGTATGGTTCATAGAACTGTTCGATAAGCTTACCCCTACTGTGAGGGAGAAGGCGAAGAAGGCTACCGGTATAGGTATGGAGAAGCTAGCCTATCCAACAGACGCCTGGGCCGGACCGACATTAGAGCAGGTGGGTGCCCTTGTTGGACCCGACAAAGCTATGCTAGCCTCTGAGTGGGCAAGCTCCCTAGCCGACAAGTTAAACTATACTTCCTACCCGCCGACATTCCCTACGTTGGTTGGAGGACCTTCAGATCTAAAGAAGCTTGGCGCTCTTGGCCTTACGGATGAGCAAGTAGAGCGAAGGAATCGCATTATAGAGAAGTATAGAGAGCCAGCAACAGAGATGTTGCATAGTTTAGTAACCAACATTTACGACAGTGATGTCGCCGGTGGAGGCGCTAACGCTGGCCCCCTAAATCCGGAAGCTGAAGAAATTGGTCAGCTGGCAGAGGACGTCCTCTTAGAAATGTTCGAGGAGTTACCAACGACCATCGCCGACGAAGACTTCTATAAAGAACTAAAGAGTCGTTTGTTTACGACTCAGAAGATGATTGAACGTCATCACAATAAGAAGATGCCTAGCAACAAGTCTAAGTTCACGGACGTAATGAACACACCAACTGTCCCTCTTGATACAGGTGAGATCGAAGATCCGATCAACTATCTCTCAGCGACGTTGCATAAGAAAGCTTTACAGATCGACGACGCTGTTCAGATCAGTCCGGAGTTCCCACGTAGAGAGTTTGCTGGACGCATGGGAAAAGTTTGTGACATTAAAGGGGACATTTATATGTGCCCAGAGCATGGACCAGAGCCGCTCATCCATTACCTTATTGATATAGGGGACGGCGAGACGCATCGAGAGGGAACGCTCACCTGGGTCGTAGATGGTGAGTTTATGCCCGCAGGATCCACTAACTAAAATACGTCGGAGGGTCGATGAACGCACCCTACGAGATTATGATCCTTACCGTCGAAGAGGTTCTCCTGGATATATATGAGGGGGAACTAAGCTCCAAGAGCACTGAGGAGGCCACGAGGGCCTTCGCTATGTGGTTGACTGAGCACAACGCCCATTACTACACAGGCAAGAAGACGAACGGTACTGATGCCGTTCAGGACGCAATCCTCGCGACCATTAGAAATAAAAAGACATTGTGCGTCTTATCCAGTTGTCCCGAATTCGAAAACGACAATTAAACCGACCCGGCCGTTAAGGCAGAAAAATAGCCGCTACCGTTAGCTTCAACGGTAGCGGCTATTTTAGTCTATAGCGACCCATGCCCCAGACGCTCGACTATCCGTGTAGATTTCTCTCGCTTCAGGATATAGCCACCCATTGTTTGCTTGCCATCCCATTATCCTGACACTGAAGAATCTTTCCGCGATTTGAAATGTCTTATAGATTTTCTGTTCATCTGGGTACAGAGATACCCACCCCTGAAGAGAATCTTGTTGGTTAATACTAGTCCAATTAATTTCCTGCATATACACCTCTCTTACGACGTTAAGAGATATTACACTACCGCTAACGATTAATGACCGTGGACGTAGTATCTTCCTTTACCTTCAAGGTAGTCGGGATTGCAGTCTCGACAACGCTCGTCCTTTAATATATTGGCGAGTGCCTTGAATCTCTTATGTTCCTTTTGGTTAAGGACAATTTCGAGAGTATGAGTATGATTCCAGTATGCTTCCCAGAAGAGTTTAGTAGCTCTCCAGAGTCGCCAGTGCCACGGGATGTTCATGAATGTGTTATCATGCATCTCCAAGATGGCCATGCGCTCATCCATCATGGTAACCATTAATCCATGATCCTGCGTTCCGCAGTCACAAGAGAACCAATCATCCTCTTCCTTAAAGGGAAGGGGCTTCTCTTTGGGTACATCCGGTACTATAGCCATTACTCATCATCCTCTACTTGCATAGCGCTAACGATTGGAGGAACACTCCCACCCGCTAATACGGATATTCCGGTAGGTTCTTCCTCTACTTTCTCCCAGTACTCAAGCTTCTCATCCCAAACGTAGTTCTTAGATAGCTGTACCTCAACGACGGCACCCTGATCATAGAACTTCGTAATAGGAACGGGCTTAAGTAATCGCTTCGCGTCTGCTGGTCCCTTTGCGTCGTTCTCGAAGAACGAAGCTAGGATACGGATAGTCTCTTTGTCGGCGTCAGCAAGAAAGTCCGCAACCTTCTTTAAGCGACCTCTCGCCCGGACGACATCTCCTTTTGTAAGCAATCGATTCTCTCCTAGGGATCTAACTCAGACTCCCAATACTTACTATCGATCAAGCGCTGCCAGCTTACGGGGATTGGTGCATGACCCGTAACGAGAGTACCGGCACCCTTCCATTCTGGCCGTTGAGGCTTAACACGTAACGTCATGCCAGCCTCTTCAGGCGTCTTGTCATCCTTCTTGGTGTTGCAAGGAATACAAGATAATACAATGTTTGTCCAATTAGATACACCACCCCGAGACTTAGGAATTACGTGATCAAGATTCCATTCGTCTGGCTTAGTAAGCTTAGAGGGCTTAGAAAACTTCTTGCCACAGTAAGCGCACTGGTAGTTGTAATGCTCTAGGATATTTCGACGAGAGAATTTAACCTCTTGTCTAGGTAGACGATCATACCGGGTTAACTGAATAACTTCCGGGATCGCAATTCGGAGGGAAGACGTATGGACGAAACCTCTCCCACTCTTCTCCATCATGGCAGACAACTCACACCAATCATTGAAGTCGTAGGTAACAAGGTTCTCGTCAACTGCTCTTGCGTGACCTGTGTATAGGAGAGTTAATGCCTTCTGCCAATCGGATATGTGGATTGCGTAGAAGTTTCGGTTTAAGACTAGCGTGTCAGCCATATCGTATCTCTCCTAGTATTTAAGTTCTATAAGTTACTTCGCCTGTACATTGTCATTTCATTTATCCTTTTCACGACAAATTGGAGCTACCACTCGGTATCGATCCGAGGTCGATCCCTTACCAAGGGATTACTCTGCCTTTGAGCTATGGTAGCAAAAATTGGAGCTGCCATGGAGAGATGCACTCCACTCTGAGACTTACGAAGTCCCTGCATCGCTAACTATGCTTTGGCAGCATTGGTATCACCGGGTGGTATCGATCCACCGTCTAAGCCTTATGAGAGCCCCATTCTACCTTTGAACTACGGTGACTACAAATTGGTAGCGGGAGCTGGAATTGAACCAGCCTGGAAGAGCTTATGAGACTCCTGAGTTCACCAGAACTCTACCCCGCAAATTTGGTACCCTAGGAAGGGGTTGCACCTTCACTGAACAGGTTTTGAAGCTGTTGCCTCTGCTATTGGGCTACTAGGGCGACTGTCTAAATACACACTTAGGCGCTTCGCGAAACATTCAACACAGTTATCTGTACTCAGGTTAAAGGTCTCAGCTAGGTCGTATAAGAGAGAACCCATCGTCATTGGATTCACTATACAACAAAGTGCCTTTGTCATTTCTTCTTTATGTGTCTTGGGTTATCTTTCTTACCGCAAGGATACCCGCACTTCTTACAATGGCGACTCGATACAGCAAAGGCACCGATCATGGAGTCATCGATAAAGTCCCAGTCGAGAGTTTCCATTACCTTCTTTGGAACCTTCTTATACTTCCCTCGTACGCCTTTACTGAAGTCGTACTCTTTCTTCATATGGTGCCTATGGTAGGATTTGAACCTACACTGGACGGCTTCTTAGACCGCTTCCTCTGCCGTTGGGATACATAGGCTTAAATTGGTGCTCTAGGAAGGAATCGAACCTTCACGGTCACAATGTCAATGTGATGCCCTACCACTAGGCGACTGGAGCTAATATATCTCTTGTTTCGGACCACATCGCGTAAGAAGAAAGCCCATGATCTTTCGATCACTTCTCAAACAATAGTCGTCCCAATCGTCTTGGAACTTCCACTTCTTGGTACATCTATCACAATAGGTCCAATCATCTTTCTTCTTCCAATCGTGATAAAGAATCTTACACAAGTCCTTCTCAAACTTCATATGGTGCCCTTAGCAGGAGTCGAACCCGCATCTCAGAGGTAGAAGCTCCGCGCTCTGGCCATTGAGCTATAAGGGCTAAATTGGAGCCGCCACCCGGACTCGCGCCGGACTATCACGCTTACAAGGCGTGCGCATCGCTACCTATGCTTTGGCGGCATATATGCCTTCGGTCGGAATTGAACCGACATGGACGGGAGTTTAGAGTTCCCCGCTTTGCCATTAAGCTACGAAGGCTAATTGTTACTTTCTTAAGGCACTAAAAATTCTCTTGGCTATCGTCCAAGGGCTGTATTGCCATTCACCATTGATCATACCTTCAACCATTCCTGGCAAAGCTTCAGTACATAGACGACAGTGTTCGTACGACAGTCCGTGCATTCCACACTGAGCTATCGGTCCCATGTTGACTTTCCAACCGTCTGAGGCGCCGGGCCTTACTGCGGAGTAACTGTAACCTCTTGTTGAGGGACACTTCGCGTACTCAGTGAAATGTCTTTCTGGACTACAAATTGTTTTCTCGAATACCTCATACACCCAAGGATCGCCGCTTGCATTCTTCTGCCATGATCTCTTTAGATCGTAGCCGCACCAGCAATGCGTATGTATCCCGTATATGTTGTATAGTCTCTTTACTTCTTGTCGCTCGCGACCGTGCTTCTGACATCCTATCAAACGTGGTCCGCCCGACGCCGTATATCCTCCGTCGTTCAACGTACAAAGAATATGTTTCCTTGCAGCGATACACGGAAGGCTAATTAGTTCTTCCTACGACTCTTCTTTCTATAACATTTTATCTCCATTACCGTAAGTTGGCTTCTTCGGGTCTATTGCCCAGTGGTGCCCTTTGCTTTCAGTATAAGGACATTCACGCGGCTGTGCCCTTGCAGGCCAGCACTTGTAACAACACTTCGTCTTACAAAGCTTACACCAGCAATATTCGTTGATAACGCAACAAATGTTCATTACTGATTATACACTAAATTGGTAGCCTAGGAGAGGGTTGCACTCTCACTGTACGGGTTTTAAAGCCGCTGCCTCTGCTATTGGGCTACTAGGCCGTCAAATCGATTGGTCGCTCTATGCAGTATGAAGAACCTGTGTAAGCGTTCTGTTCAATCCAGTCCTTATCTGCTTTGTAACAATCGACACAGTACTCATACTTCATACCATCAACTGTCACAAATACTACCGGATGAACCTGACAACAGAGTCTCATATTGGAGCACCAGGGGAGAATCGAACTCCCTCATGAAAGTTTTGCAGACTCTCAGCTTCCCACTTGCCTACTGGTGCATTATTGGCTTGGCAAGTCAGGGTAACAAGCTATACAATACTTCTTTACGTCGGTACAATAGTTCGTATAAGCTCCGACATGCAGCGTTGTGTCGTCGCAACCCGGATAAGTACACTGGTGGTAATATCCTAATAAACCTCTATACGCATTACCCCACTTGTGTCCATTTACGAGGCACGGTAAAGATCTATTCATATGTTAGGATTGTCGTACCATAATCGACACCCGACAACGTCTGGAATGCTCCGCACTTACGACGACAGTTTCTATACTTCGTAGGGAACCCTTTCTTTACTTTCGAAAGGATAAACTCACCCCAATCATGCCCTAATATCTTACACAGGTTCTTTAGAAACATAAACTGGCGGGGGCTCTAGGAATCGAACCCAGGTTAACGGTTTTGGAGACCGCAATTCTGCCACTGAACTAAACCCCCATAAATCTGGCGGAAGCTACAGGATTCGAACCTGTGGAGCTGTTACACCCTTCGGTTTTCAAGACCGACGCCTTAAACCACTCGGCCAAACTTCCAAATCAATTGTAGTAGTGCTGACCTTGTTTTTAACCCCACATCCGCGTGCTGGTCCCATTTTAGCTAGCCTTATTGGGACTTCTCGAGTTACGAAG